>Ga0315338_1000159_pt1 | contig 289803 bp, 231 predicted proteins | sample ASW8metaG_FD_204518 | JGI IMG/M metagenome (GOLD analysis project Ga0315338, IMG submission 204518) | Ammonia-oxidizing marine archaeal communities from Monterey Bay, California, United States - ASW #8 | ecosystem: Environmental > Aquatic > Marine > Coastal | place: USA: California | collected... | reverse complement strand
TGATCAGCGTCGAATACTAACAGATCAACCTGCTGAAATTGTCCAACGAAGTAGTCCGGCAGTTCTGGTGGGATATCCCCGGTATAGCCAGCACCACTCCATTCTGGATTGTAGCGAAGCACCAATTCTTCGGACTGACTGGCAATGGGACTCTTGTTCGCTAACCAGCAGAGATGGCTGACGACTAGCAGACCGTCAGTGCGCAACACACGCTTTGCCTCCGCCGTAGCCCGGGGCTTGTCGAAGTAGAGCCAACACTGGCTGGCTGTCACCACGTGAAAACTGTCGTCCTGTTGACGCGTCTCCTCAGCGGAGGCGACTTGATACTCGATCTGTAGATTTGCCTTAGCAGCCCGCTCGCGAGCAACTTTCAACTGCCCCGTTGCGATATCGATGCCAACAACCTCAGAACCAGCTTGTGCAAAGCGCTGCGCGAGAAAACCAACCCCAGAGCCCAGATCTAGGATTCGTTGCCCGGGTAAACCGATTCCACGCTCAGCAAGCTGCCGGTAGAAAGTTTCCGGATAGTTAGGACGGTGTTCGGAGTAGTCAGCCGACGTACGGCCCCAATCAATCTCCCGTCCGCCATCGCTCGTGAAGTGTTGCTGAAGACTCATGGAAAGAATTAAGCTCCCCTCCACACAATTAAACTACCTGCTGTGGTAGGTTGAGCCCGGGGGCGGCGAGCATCGTTGTCCCCGTGAGATACTCATCAATCGCTCTGGCCGCTCCCCGGCCTTCGTTGATGGCCCAGACGACGAGGCTCTGACCGCGCCTGCAGTCGCCCGCAGCAAACACGCCTTCCACATTCGTGGCGAACGAGCCGTGCTCCGCGGCAAAAGTTTTCCAGTTGCCGCGGGGGCTTTGCACGTCGACACCCAGCATCTCGCCGACGGAAAGTTCGGGGCCGACAAAACCGGTCGCCAAGAAGACGAGATCAGCAGGCCAGACCTTTTCGCTTCCCGCCAATTCGGTAAACGGTGCCTTCTCGCCCGGCTTCGACCAGTCGACGTTTACAGTCTTCACGCCACTGATTCGACCTTTGCCATTGTCTACGAACTCTTTGGTGAGCACGTTGAATTGCCGCGGATCGCTGCCCAATTTGGCGGCCGTTTCGGCATGCGAATAGTCGACGCGATAGACTCGTGGCCATTGGGGCCAAGGGTTGTTGTCTGCCCTCTCGTCCGGTGGCACGTCCAATAGTTCGAAATTGACGATACTCTTCGCTCCGTGGCGAAGTGATGTGCCGATGCAATCGGCCCCCGTATCGCCGCCACCGATGACAATCACGTTCTTATCCCGAGCGGAAAGATAGTGACCGTCTGCAAGCTCCGAGTCTAACAGGCTCTTGGTATTGCGGGTCAAGAAATCCATCGCCAGATGGATGCCGCCCAAGTCGCGCCCAGGGCAGCGCCCCGTAGGGTCGAACGACTTAGTTGCGCCCGTGGCCAGCAATAGCGAGTCGAAATCATCCAGCAGATCCTGCGGGTCTATAAACTGCACCTTGCAGCCGCGCTCTAGCATGATCTGCGTCATGTGCCCGGGCTGAAAATCTTCTTCCAGGCCAACGTGTGCGCAAGTGACGAAATCGACGCCTTCGTCGCGGAGCAGATTTACTCGTCGATCGACAACGCCCTTGTCGAGCTTCATGTTGGGAATGCCGTACATCAGCAGGCCCCCAATGCGATCGGCACGTTCGTAAACGGTTACCGAGTGTCCTGCCTTGTTGAGCTGCGCCGCGGCGGCGAGCCCGGCAGGCCCGCTGCCGACAATGGCTACCTTCTTACCGGTCCGCTTGCTGGGCAGTTGGGGCACGACCCATCCTTCGGCAAAGCCGCGGTCGATGATCGCGTTTTCGATGTTCTTAATCGTCACCGCCGGATCGGTGATTCCCAGTACGCACGCGCCTTCGCATGGCGCGGGACAGGCCCTGCCGGTGAACTCAGGGAAATTGTTTGTCTTGTGCAGCCGGTCTAGCGCATCTTTCCAACGGCCCTGATAAATAAGATCATTCCATTCGGGAATTAGATTATCGATCGGGCATCCAGTGTTCGACTGGCAGAACGGTACCCCGCAATCCATGCACCGTGCCCCCTGGGTCTGCAGATGCTCCTCCACGGGCTCGGTGTAAATTTCTAAAAAGTCGCCTGCCCTTTCAATTGGGTCGCGGTAAGGAACCGCCTGGCGTTCATATTCTTTAAATCCGGTAGGTTTTCCCATGAAATGTTCCAGTTCGATAGTTCCGGCAGGCCTAAATCAGTGACAGACCAATGTCCAATGACCAAGCCCCAATGACCAATAAAGGTTGATTACTTCGGGGCGGTTTTCGATTTTCTGTGGATTGAACCAAATATTAACGTTAGCTCGTGAGCTTCTTGCCAAAGTGTTCTTGCAACGTGCTTATGTTTTGGTGCCGCTGCAGCAATCATTCGAAGCCAGTATTGAGTTTCCCGGGATTCACGACAGAAAACGCTAATTCGATAACGAAATTCTTTCTTAGTGCCAGCTTCGTCGGCCTCCATATAGTTTGCACCAATTGACGTTCCAGACCTGACCAACTGACGCACCAATGGTCCTCGTATTTCATCTCGACTAATGCCGGTCACAAATGAAAGTATTGATTCTCCAAAGAGAGCTGTTCTTTCAGCCAAGTCAAAACCTCTACTGTCAGGAGTTGTACTCTGCTCATTCATTGGTCATTGGGGCTTGGGCATTGGTCATTTTCTTTCTCACACAGCTGCGGGTTGTTCGGTAGCCTTCGATTTCTGTTCCGTTAATACCCGCTTGTAATCTGTGGGCATCACTTTGACAAACTGCGACAGGGTCTCGTCCCAGCGATCAAGGACGTCAGCTGCAACAGCCGACTCGGTGTTGTTTTGGTGTAGCTCGATCAACTCTCGAAGTTCGGCGACGTCATCTTCTTCGACGACTTTCTCTAGCTCGACCATGCCAAGATTACAGTTGGTCAAGAATCGATCGTGCGGGTCCCAGACATAGGCAACGCCACCACTCATCCCCGCCGCAAAATTACGCCCCGTTGGGCCAAGGATCACAACACGTCCGCCGGTCATGTATTCGCAGCCATGGTCGCCGACGCCTTCGATCACGGTGTGTGCGCCGCTATTGCGAACCGCGAACCGCTCGGCTGCACGACCTCGATAAAACGCTTGGCCACCGGTTGCACCGTACAAACAGACATTGCCGACAATGATGTTTTCCTCAGACACAAAGCTGGAGTTCTTCGGCGGATAGATAACTAGCCGACCTCCCGAAAGGCCCTTGCCAACGTAGTCGTTGGCGTCGCCTTCCAGTTCGAGCGTAACGCCCCGCGCTAAAAATGCCCCAAAGCTTTGACCTGCAGAACCGTTGAATTTGAACTGGATCGTGTCCTCGGGCAAACAATTTTCGCCCCACTTCTTAGCGATTTCGTTCGAGAGGATCGTCCCGACCGTGCGATTCGTGTTGATGATCGGCAACTCAGCTCGCACCTTGTCGCCGTTATCGAGCGCTGGTTTCGCGAGGTCCAATAGCTGTGTGATGTCCAGCGATTTTTCCAGTCCGTGGTCCTGTCCTTGAGTGCAGTAGGTGCCGACGTTCTCGTGTGGCTTTTTAACCGGAGTTAGTAGCTCCGTCAGATCGAGTCCATCGGCTTTCCAATGCTTAATTGCCGCGTCGGTCTCCAAGCAGTCGACGCGTCCAACCATTTCATCAATCGTGCGAAAACCAAGCTGCGCCATAATTAACCGCGCTTCCTCGGCGACCATGAACAGATAGTTTACGGTGTGTTCTGGTTTTCCTTGGAATTTCTTGCGGAGTTCCGGATCCTGCGTGGCGATGCCTACCGGACAGGTATTCAAATGACACTTTCGCATCATGATGCACCCTAGCGTAATCAGTGGCGCGGTGGAGAAGCCAAACTCCTCGGCTCCCAGTAGCGCGGCGATGACCACGTCGCGGCCTGTCTTGAGTCCGCCGTCGGTTTGAAGTACCACGCGGCTGCGCAAATCATTGAGCACGAGCGTCTGATGCGTCTCGGCAATACCTAATTCCCATGGCAAGCCGGCGTGCTTGATGCTTGTGAGCGGCGAGGCGCCGGTGCCACCGCCGTCGCCAGAGATCAAAATGTGATCGGCATACCCCTTAGCTACGCCTGCAGCAATCGTGCCGACGCCCACTTCGGAGACCAGCTTCACGCTGATCCGCGATTCGCGATTTGCGTTTTTCAGATCGTGAATCAATTGCTTGAGATCCTCGATCGAATAGATGTCGTGATGCGGCGGCGGGCTAATCAGCCCCACGCCGGGGGTTGAGTAGCGAATACGAGCTATGTTCTCGTCAACCTTGCGGCCGGGCAGTTCGCCCCCTTCGCCCGGCTTGGCTCCCTGAGAGATCTTGATCTGCAGTTCGTCGGCATTCGTAAGATACCAAATCGTGACACCAAACCGGCCGGAGGCAACCTGCTTAATCGCCGAACGTTTTGAGTCTCCATTGGCCAGCGGGTTGAACCGCTCGGGGTCTTCACCTCCTTCACCCGTATTACTTTTTCCACCCAGGCGGTTCATCGCTACGGCGAGCGATTCGTGAGCTTCAGCAGAGATCGAGCCGAAGGACATAGCCCCAGTGCAAAACCGTTTGACAATCTCTTTTGCCGGCTGAACTTCTTCTAGCGGAATCGGACCGCTGTCGGTGGCTTCTTTGAATCTCAAGAGCCCACGCAGTTGGCAGCGGGTCTGTGCGTCGCGATTGATATGATCCGCGAAGCGTTGATAGGCGTCTTGATCACCGGCGCGGGCCGCGACTTGAATATCCGCGATCGACTGCGGGTCCCACATATGGCGTTCGCCCTCAGCTCGCCAATGAAATTCACCCGGATTGGGAAGAATCGGCAGCTTGATTTGCTGATCTTCGGGATACCCTAGTGCATGGCGGCGGAGCGCTTCCTCGGCCAAAACGTCAAAATTCACGCCTTGAATTCGGCTGGCGGTACCGACGAAACAGCGGTCGACTACCTCGTCGCGGAGCCCGACAGCTTCGAAGATTTGCGCGCCTTTGTAACTCTGTAGGGTCGAGATGCCGATCTTTGCCATCACCTTGAGCATCCCTTTAGCCACACCTTTTCGATACTTCGCCACGAGCTCGTGATCGGCTTTGGTAACGGGATCGATCAACTCGCCATCGGCTCCAGCATCGACTGCTGGGTGAGCATGACCTTCGCCGGATTCTTCTTCAGCCAGCGTGGCGTCACCTGAATCCAACACTCCGTCGCGCCGAGCTTGCCACAGCGCCTCAAATGCTAGATAAGGATTGATCGCATCCGCTCCGTAGCCGATCAACAAACAATGGTGATGAACCTCGCGGGCTTCGCCTGACTCGACGACGATGCCAATGCGGGTTCGTTTAGTAGTGCGAACCAAGTGGTGATGCACCGCACCAGTTGCCAGGAGCGAGCTAAGCGGGATGTTTGTGGAGCTGATTCCACGATCGGACAGCACCACGAGGGTATATCCTTCGTCGACAGCCGCCTCGGCCTCGGCGCAGATTCGATCGAGAGCCTCGACCATTCCGGCCGGACCCGCGCTGCGCGGCCAAGTGATGTCAATAACCTTCGTCTTCCAGCCGCGTCCCTTTTTGGGGTCGTCGGCCATGTGCTTCAGCGCAGCGAGTTGTTCGTTCGATAGAATTGGATGCGGCACTCGCAGCCGGTGGGCGTGTTGTTCGGTCGTCTCCAGCAGATTCTGCTCGGGACCGATGTAGCACTCGAGCGACATGATCACTTCTTCGCGAATCGAATCAATCGCCGGGTTAGTAACTTGGGCGAACAGTTGTCGGAAGTAGTCGTATAACATCCTCGGCTTGTCGCTGAGGCAGGCCAGGCAGGAGTCGTTGCCCATCGAGCCGATCGGATCTTTCTCAGCCTTGATCAGTGGCAGCAGCATAAACTGCATTGTTTCTAGTGTGAAACCGAACGCCTGCATCCGCTCGAGTAGCGTGCTGCTATCGAAGCCGTGAGGCTGGCGATTGGGTTCCAGTTCGTTCAAATCGATTCGCTCGTTCTTAAGCCATTGACCATAGGGCCGGCGGGAGGCGAATTCTCCTTTGAGTTCTTCGTCGGGGATTAATCGGCCTGCTTCAAAGTCGACCAGGAACATTTTGCCCGGTTGCAGACGACCCTTTGCTTTTACGTTGTCGGGCTCGACAGTCGGTAGCACACCTACCTCACTGGCCATGATGACTCGGTCGTCGTGCGTAATGTAATAACGCGATGGTCGTAAACCGTTGCGGTCTAGTACTGCACCAATGTATTTGCCGTCGGTAAAAGCCACCGACGCTGGGCCATCCCATGGTTCCATTAAAGCGGAATTAAATTCGTAAAATGCTCGCTTGTCCTCGGACATCGTCTCGTGATTTTGCCATGCCTCGGGGACCATCATCATCACCGATTCCTGCAACGTCCTGCCACTCATCAGCAGAAACTCGAGCACATTGTCGAACGTACCGGAGTCACTGCAGTCTGGTTCGACGATGGGAAACAGCTTTGACAACTCGTCGGCGAACAATTCGCTGCGAACGACCCCTTCTCGGGCATGCATCCAGTTCATGTTGCCACGGAGCGTATTGATTTCTCCGTTATGGCTCATAAATCGACATGGTTGAGCGCGGTCCCAGGATGGGAATGTATTGGTCGAAAACCGCGAATGAACCATCGCCAGATGACTCGTGTAGTCGGGATCAGCCAGATCCGGAAAGTAACTAAACAGTTGGTCAGTGGTAAGCATCCCCTTGTAGATAATTACTTTGGTCGACAGCGAACAAACGTAAAACATTTTCGCCTGGGTGAGCGCGGCGTCGGTTCGCAGCCGATGACTGGCCTGCTTGCGGATCAAATATAGCTGTCGCTCGAAGGCGTCGCCCTCCGCCTCGTCGGAAGCGGCAATCACCAGTTGCTCGATGCGCGGTTCGCCCGCCTGCGCAGTGGGGCCAACGTCGGCTGCCTGATTGTCGGTCGGTACTCTGCGCCAGCCAACCAGCCGCTGTCCCTGGGCTTCGATGATATCTTCAAACGTCTGCTTGCATTTGTCTCGCTCCGCCTCGATCTGAGGTAAGAAAACGTTGCCAGCGGCAAATCGACCGGGTTCGGGAAGCTCTACACCCAAATCGGTTTGTACGACCTTCTGCAAGAACTCATGTGGCAAGGCCGTAAGGATACCGGCACCGTCACCCGTGTTTGCTTCGCACCCACAGGCCCCACGGTGATCCATATTGCGCAGCACTTCCTCGGCGTCGAGCACGATTTGATGGCTCCGCTGGCCTTTGATATGCGCCACGAAGCCGACGCCGCACGAATCGTGCTCGTTTGCCGGGTCGTAGAGACCTTGCTTTTCAGGAAGATGAGTGAGTGGTTGTTTGTTATTCATGACAGTTTTTCTGGTTATTTGCTTGATAGCGATGCCGAGGTTAATGGGCTCGCTTTCGCGGATAGTGTTGGAGATGCGTGACCACCGTCCTGGTGCGTCTCACGATTCACAAATTCATCGTCGGCACACAGAAGATCTACAAATTGATTGGCAATGAGACCAAGCGTGCGATCACGGCGATGAATAATCCCCAAGGGTCGCTCCATCGGTTTGCCTTCGATTGGCACCGTGGTCAGCGAGCCAGCAGCGACTTCCTTTTCAACGGTTGGTTCCGGCAGAATACTCAAGCCTGCGCCCCCTTCGATGTCTCTTTTAATCATTTCAATGTTGTCGAATTCATGAGTAATATTCACTTGCACCTTTCGCATAAACAGCAGACGATCGATCTCGGCGCGAATTCGCAGGTCCGATTCGAACGCTACGAATGGTTCGTCGGCGAGCTCGTCCAAGGTCGTCGACTTACGTCGTGCGAGAGAATGTTGTGGATAGCAAACCAGCACCAGAGGTTCACTCCGCCAAGCGGTCACTTTGAGAGTGCGAGATTCTTCCGGATAGCTGACCAATCCCAAGTCAACCTCACCGTCGTCGACTGCCGAGTAAACCTGATTCGGGTGTCGGTAGTCGAGCTGGACCTGGGCGCTAGGATATTCGGCGGAGAAGCGTCGCATGAACGCGCTCATATGGGATAGACCCACAGAGTAGATCGAAGCGACTGAAAGTTTTCTAGCCGTTTCGTCGTGAAGTGCGGACATCTCGTCTCTCAACTCATTATGCTGCTTCACCAACTGCAGACAGCCGGCGTAGTAGAGCTCGCCCTCGGGGGTAAGTACGAAGGGTCGCTTCGAGCGATCGAGCAGTTGTATCCCCAAGCTCTCCTCCAAATGATGAACTACTTGGCTGGCGCTCGATTGCGAAATCCGGTTCTCGTCAGCAGCACGCGAAAAGCTTCGCTTTTCGACGATGTCGCAGAAGATTCGTAGGGATCGGAAGTTGATGTTCACGGTTGCTGCTCTTGGGGGTGAGCCGGGCGCGCAGGCTCGGCCAGTTGTTCTCGGACTATGCTTGCGGCGATGTCCGCCGTGAGCACTACAAAAAACTGCCATCGGTGCGCGTGAGGCACCCGTCGACAGAAGATTGATTTATTTGCGATTCTGACGCTGGGCAGCGACGTTCAGAGGAGCTTTCCGCTTAGTAAGTGGTAGCTGCCCGACGATGAGCCTCCAGATGCTCGAAATCGGAATTCCTGATACAAGGTGCCGTCAAAATCGAAAATCGAAATACTAGGATACCGTCGCTGCGGTTACCCGTCAAGCAGCTTAAAAGCTACTGCTTTTCCAGGTTTGTTGTCAAAATGAGTCCATTTCGGATTGGTTAACGGCCACGCTCAGGGATCTTTTCGAACTCGTAAGCATGCCCTCGGTCTCGGAGCACCTCGGCAGAGAGAATCTTGTCCGATGAAGTTCCAGCTTGTGGATCGCGCCTCTTGAGTGCCGCGGCGTTATCCATACCTTCGATTACGCAGCCAAAGACGGCGTGCTTACCGTCGAGATAGCTGGTGGGAACAAAAGTCAAAAAGAATTGAGAGCCACCCGAGTTCGGTTGGCCCGTGTTGGCCATACTCAGCGACCCACGGAAGTGTTTGCGATAATTTGGGCGGCGCTGCTCGTCGCGAATCGTGTAACCGGGGCCGCCACTGCCGGTGCCGGTAGGATCGCCACCTTGGGCCATAAACATCGGCAACACACGGTGGAAGGGTACGTTATTGTAATAGCCCTGCTTCACAAGAGAAATGAAATTCGCGACAGATTGTGGGGCTTCATTTTCAAAAAGCTCTATGACGACGTCGCCGCGCGAAGTCGTTAGTTTCACGCGGGGCAGATCGTCAGCTGCTGCCTCGGCGGCACGAATCTTCTCTTCCTTGTCCCAGGCAGAGCGGAGCGAGTCGAGTGATTGCAAACAATTTGCAGCATATTGGCGTACGCGCACGGTTGGATCGGTAGATGGGCCTCGCGAAACATTATCAAGAAGACCGAGCATGGATGCACGTCGGAGGTAATTCTCGGCTAAGTCGAAATTGTTCGTGCAGTATGCGCTAACTCCCCCCAATACCCAAAGTTCCGGAGTCTTCTTGCCGGCACCGTTGTGGAGCAATACTTGGAGAATACGTAAAGCCTTCTCGAATTGATCGCCGCCGTCACCTTGGGGATCTCCCGTTACCAGAAACCCACCAACAGCCTGCAAAGTTTCGTTCACCTCGGGGTAATTTGTCGGGTCGACCTGATAAACATCAAGCCCGGCAGCGACAATCTGATCGACAGTCTCTTCGAGTTGCTTTCGAAGCTGAGCCGTTTGATCGATTCCGCCCTGTTTGGTCGCCTCCTGCAATTGCGCAGATTGGCTCTTATACTGCTTTCGTAGCTGATCAAACGTCTGTTTGGCCGCCTCGGCGTTCGTGCTGGCCGCGGGTACTTTGGCGCTTTCTTGACCAAACGAGAAGTTCACGCTCATTGAGAGCAACAGTGGCAATACGAATACAAATCGAACCATGGGATGCAACCTCGGCTATTTCCGTGCACAATAGGGAATCAAATCGAAGCCGACAGAATAACACAATGGCCCTGATCGCGGCAGATGATTCCCGCGGGAGATCTTCTTGGGAAAGCGAAAAGTAAGAGCAGACGAGAATCCGGAGCCGACTGAATTGCGGATCGTTGGCGGCAAATTCCGTGGGAGCAAGCTTCGCTATCACGGAGACCCCACGACAAGGCCGATGAAACACCGAATCCGCGAGGCGATTTTTAATCTCATTAGCACTGAGTGCAAAGGCCTGCACGCAATCGACCTTTTCGCGGGCACCGGCGCCTTGGGACTCGAAGCGCTGAGTCGAGGGGCGGTTAGCGCCACATTCATCGAGAAACACGTCCCCACGGCCCGAGTGATTCAAGAAAACATCGCAGCGTTGGGAGTCGACGACCGTGCCAGGCTTCTGACAACAAGCGCGTTTCTGTGGTCGAAGCGTGATCTGCCCAAGCCAGATTACGGACTCCAGATCGCGGAATCAACCAAAATCGAAAAGACTCGGGATCGCGATTCTCAATCACAAATCCCTTGGCTCGTTTTCTGCAGCCCGCCCTATGCGTTCTACGTCGAGCGGGATCGCGACATGCTCGAGCTGATTGGCGCCGTACTGGGCCGCGCTCCAGAAGGTAGCATTCTGATAGTCGAAGCTGACGACCGGTTTGATTTTGACTTGCTACCTGGTAATGTCGCTGTTGAGCGACACGACGAGGGCTGGGACGTCCGCCCTTATCCGCCCGCTGTGGTCGGAGTGTGGCGTAAGTAATGCAATATAGCACTAGTTGCTGATGTTTTCAGTGCGCATTGTCGAGACGCTGCGCATAGTTGAAGCTGAGGTTAGGCGAGGCGCAATCCAGCCGTTTTGGGCCATCGGAACTTCGACGGTCACTGTTACTGAATTGACGCTTGGTCCCAGTGTCGGAGGATTCACACTAACCCGTGCCCCTCGCGTACCGACGATTCTGAGTAGGCTATTAGCCATGTCCACTGCCTCGGCTGACGTAGCACCTGGTACGATCGCGTGTCGGGCGGCTTCGTAGGCCGCGTTATCTGCTGTATGGCGGATTACATTCAATCGGCCAAACTCGAAAGACGTAATGATAAGCATAAAAAAAACGGGCGCGACGATGGCGAATTCCACAACGGCGGTGCCGCGACGGGAAGCTCTTGCTTTGCGTAGATTTGTTTTCGTCATATAGTGCATGTAATTATTTCTCTTCGTCGGTCAAGGACGCCATTGTCTTCCGGTTTCAGCGTCTCGATTCGGCTATTGGGTGAGGACCACAGGCAATGTGGAGGCAATCTCTCTGAATATCCGCTCCAGTGCAGCGGCGTCGGGCGCGTGGTAGTGTTTCCCGCCCGTAGCGTTGGCAACGGCTCGCATCCGCGCGAAGTCGGCCTCGTCACTAAACGTGACTGTGTGAATCGTGATGTTTAGGCCCGCCGCCCTGCGCGCAGCGACCACCGGTTCGGTGCCACGGTTGTGACGACCGTCGGTCATCACAACCATAGTCCGCATCGCGAATGGACGTGCCTGGCGGCCGGTGAGTATGGCGATGCCGTTCTCGATACCAGCGTAAATGTTGGTATAACCCGCGACTGCCCGGCTGCCCAGCCGTGCCATTTCATTGCGTATAGGCTGATAGTCATAATCGAGCCGCGCATTGATATCCGAAGTCGTGAAGGAGGCTCCACAGGCGGTACCTGAGCTGGAATAGCTTGCCAGACCGCATTGCTCTCGCTGGATCGTCTTTTCTAGCTCGGCAAGAAACCCGGCCACTGCCGCGTCTAGACCGCCCCAACGGCTTCGCGTCGCATGCGGAGGGTCACAGCTTCCTCCGGGTCCCGGGATGCTGCGGCTAAATAGTTCACGCATCATCGAGCCTGAGCGGTCGACAACCAGGCAAATGTCTCGGTCCAACTGCGTGGAAGTTGCGATTTGTGTCGGCTGGAAATGGGTTGTTCCCATCACGTGCCCCAAGAAGAGCGCCACAGGTCCGCCTGCAGATCCAGCTGTCCGGTTGCCAGTAACTTGAACGGCATTGAGTTGTGTTCCGCCCGGGGTAAATACATATCTTGATGTAGAAGTCGACTGGCGGCTAACGCCAAAGACAATTTCTTGGTCGCGCACTTCTAATGGTGTGCCTGCCACTAAATTGCGTCGGGCAGCGTCCTTGGCGGCAATCCGGGCCGCCGCCTGGCTCTGCTGAAGGCTGAGTTGTTTGGCCCCGGCACGTGATGCGGAGTCGGTTGCCGTGCGCAGTTCGGTGCGCACCAGTTGCATCCAGGCTACGTCCACAGCAAACGCGACCATCATCAATACCAGCGGCAACATCAAGGCGATCAATACCAGCATCGCGCCTCGGCGGCTCTCCGGCGATTTCTTTGAATAAAGCATGGTTCGTTCTCTAGAGCTCTTTCATCATCGTTGCCGTGGCTGAAAGTAACTTGCCACGGAAGAAATTACCGGGGATCACCGAATTAAGATCAGCCGGCGCAGAGACGGTGACTTCAATGTACGCACCAATCGGAAGAGATTCGAAATTCCTCGGACTGATCGTAACCGTGCCCCCTTTAACGCGACGTTCGGTGAGTACGAGCTGACTCGTTCGGCGAATATCATCGGCAGCTGCGTTTTCTAAGAGCGCTGTTCGTGCTCCTTCGTAGGCAGCGATCGAGCACGATTGCTTAAGAAAAATCATGGTGCATGACTCAATCATGGCGAGCACCAAGAGCACGATCACTGGTAAGCACACGGCAAACTCAGCTGCCGCTACGCCGCCACGTTTCCGCCGACCACCAGACTTTCTTAAATAGCAGAGGTTCATGAATAGTTCACAGGGCTGGGGCTTGATGATTTGAAATGAACGAAGCTCTCGCACTTTGCTCTAGTGTGTTTCAGTAGGCTCGACGGTTTCGGAGCCAGCTTCTCTGTCGGGTTCGATTTCTCGGCCTGCCAAACGGTCGACCATTAAGTTGAAATCTTGAGCCAAGCCTTGCCAGAAATCGAAGTCACGAAACTTCAACCGTGGAGGAGGATCGCCCTGGGCAACTTTGCGAATCGTATGCCGAAGCCGGTAGATCGGTCCCACGAAACGGTGGCTAAGGTTGATTGTGTCCAACACAAATACTGGCAGCAGCAGAAACCAAACCAACAGGAACGGACCATGGGTCCACCAAAGTTGCTGAATCTGTTCTCCCGCTGGTCGGAACGGGTTGCTCAGCATTTGGAGGAAGAACGCTACCGCAACGGCTACCGCCATGAATGTGACCCAATGAATTACCAGGCGCCTGACTAAGGCCCCTTGGATCTTGGGATCGACAAAGCTTTTTTTGCGATTCGGATTAGACATAGCTAACGTGCCTCTACAAAAAATGGGGGACGGAGTGGTTTCTGTCGGCAGCGACCTACGAGGACCGGTCGCTCGACAATGGTTCGTCTAAGCCAAAGCTAGGTTACGACTAGCGAACGGTTCGGCGACTTACGGCGGAGAACACCGCAGGAATTGTCATTTAGCAATGTCCGTAGACACAATCCCTACAACCCGCAGAGAGAGTTCTCGACGCTACCGACCTACCTGCTCTGTGAGATAGTCAGAAGCCTTGTCGTGCAGCTCGAAGACGGCCCGTTTTACGTCTTGAAAGTCTGCGCCTTCGTCGAGCGATTCAATCACGGGCTGCCACAACCGCTTAGGAAGTGTTGATTCCTCAGCAGCTTGGCGAATCTCGGCTAAGAGAGTTCCGAGATCAGGGTAGTTTGGTGAGTAGATTAGCAGCAATGCGTTTGTCTTGATGGCTAAGTCACTAAGGGCTCTGTGCGTGCCAGAGTGTTCAGCGGCAACAGCATCTGTCAGCTGCGTACTCGAATCCCCTAATAATGAATCAGTAGCCGTAGAAAGCAAGTCCCCTTGAACAACGTATTCGGGTAGAGCGGAGAGTTGGACTCCTAAAAACTGCGCCGCACTATCGGCTTGTTTCCAAATTTTGCCATAGCGGTCGGGCTGCTTGTCTATACCATAGAGAGCAACCGCCAGGCTCCACTTGCTGCCTACCCGCCAAGCGGCCAATGCCGTTCGGGGGTCGGCGAGAGTTGGGTTCGCCGCGATTTCAGGCTGCCCGTTTTCCGACGGCTCATCCACCCATTCGATTTCCGCGGGAGGAGCTGGCTTGTTTGGCACAGCCGACGGTATATCCGACTCTAGGCCGACCCACGGCGAATCTTCTTCTGGTTCCCGCACGTCAGGCGCCACTGGTTCCTCGTGCACAAACAGTTGCTCGGCGCTGGGCGGAGGCGATTGCTCGGGCGGAATCTCCTCTCGCAAAACGACCGGCTGACTGGGCGAATCGATCGGTTCATCTATCGGGTTGTAACGAATCTCCTGCCAACATCCAACTGTCGTCGATGCCGCCATAGCCACAGCGAGTGGCCAGATCCGCAATCGGTGATGGGGTTTTTTCGTTCGTGTTGCCAAGCCGTTCATATTCTCTAATATACCTGACGAATCGCAGTCGTCGATTCGTTTGATAAGACGTCTTTGTGGGAAGTTCTGCCCTGGCAAAACTTTGGCAGTCGACGTAGCTTGGGCGACATGGACCGATCACATAGCGAAAATCGCAGCAAGCTTTCTCAGCTCATATCGCCGACTACCACCGTCGTGCCGGCGGTTGCGGGTGGTGTGCTCTGTTGGTTGGCGTTTCCACCCGTCGGCTGGAGTCTGCTGGTTTGGGTCGGTCCGATACCCTGGCTGTTTTTAGTTTCGCGAGTTGATCTTCCTGGCCGCCGACCCTATGGGGCGTTGTGGGTGGGTGGGTTTGTATTCTGGCTATTGGCCGTACATTGGATTCGCTTACCACACCCGCTTAATTATGTAGCCTGGCTGGCCCTGGCAGCGTACCTGGGTGTTTACCTGCCCACGTTTGTCGCGACTGCCAGGGTGGGCGTTCACCAACTTGGGTTTCCGTTATGGCTGGTCGCTCCTGTTGTGTGGACCGGTCTCGACTGGTTTCGAGGCCATCTGTTCACCGGTTTTCTCATGGGTTCGCTCGCGCATACGCAGGCGGAGCAAACCGCGGTAATTCAGATTGCCGACCTCGCTGGAGAATATGGCGTAACATTCCTTATCATTTTGGTGGCTGCCTCGATCACCCAATTCCTAACCGCTCTATCAATTGCAAGAGAACAAAGTCGTCCCCAACTCAAGGCAGTCAAGGCTCTCCTCCCCGGGGTATTGGCACTCATAGCAGCAACCCTCTACGGCTTTGCTCGCTCGAACACCCAGCAGCAGTCAGATTATTCTGGCCTACGGATCGCGCTTGTGCAGGGAAACACGCTCGCCGATTGGAAGCAGGATCCAGACAGACAACAGCGGATCATGGACGAACACGTCCAGTTATCACAGGAGGCAGTGAAACAGTCGCGAGAACGAGACGGACGAGAAATCGATTTGGTCATTTGGCCAGAAACAGCGTTTCGCGTATCGCTGATCACTATCGAGCCAGGCTACACGCCGCCACCGGGCAGGATCCCTGCCGAGAACCTGACAGCGGCACAAGACTACTTGAAACTATTGACGCGAGATCTTGGTGCGGCAGTACTGGTGGGCATTGATCGAGTTCATGTATATCCGGACGCTGTGGGTGAGATCGACTATCGAAAGTTCAATTCGTCGGTCCTAATCGATGCCGACGGTAACGTGGTCGGCACCTACGACAAGATGCATCGCGTGCCTTTCGGCGAGTATATTCCTTTTGCAAATTGGTTTCCCGCATTGTACCAACTAACGCCGCTCACCGGTGGCATCGATGCAGGCGACCGCCCTGCAAGCCTTAAGCTTGGCGGAGCGTTGTACTCGCCAAATATCTGTTATGAAACAGCTGTGCCCCATCTCATTCGACAACACGTCGCTGAGTCAGCCGGCGGTGAAAAGCCCGACTTGCTTGTGAATCTTACCAACGATGCTTGGTATTGGGGTTCCAGCGAACTGGACATGCACCTTGCCTGTGGCGTTTTCCGAGCCGTCGAAACACGTATTCCGCTGGTGATCGCTGCCAATGGCGGCCTCTCAGCGTACATCGACCAATTTGGACGGGTACGGCAAGTCACACCCAGACAGCAAGCAACTACACTGATTGTTGATGTTGATGAACAACGTGATATAGCAAGTTTCTATGTCAAGACGGGCGACTGGCTTGCGGGCGGGTGTGTGGTATGCTGTTTGGTTCTAGCGATTATCGGTTGGCGCGGTCGGAGGTTTGTCTCCGGCGACTATCGGATTCCCGACCCTGAAGTATCCGAAGACTCGGCGCGCTCCTAGATGGTTACCCAGATGCCTGTAGTTCTTCAACTTCAAGATGCGCACAAACGGTACGGCGAGCAACATTTGCTTGAAGGTGCCAGCTGCGCTCTTACGGATGATCAGAAAGTAGGCCTCATCGGTCGCAACGGAGCTGGCAAGAGTACCCTTTGTCGCGTACTGCTCGACGAAGAGGAGCTTGATGCCGGCGAATTGGTGCGCAGTCGCAAACTAAGGCTCGGATATCTGCGACAGCACGATCCGTTTCTAGATGGCGAAACTGTGATCGGCTTTCTCCAGCGCGACAGCGGACAACCCGAATGGCGGTGCGGCGAGATCGCTTGGCAATTTCAACTTCCCGATGCAATGCTCGATCAACCTGTTCGCGAGCTCTCGGGTGGCTGGCAAACTCGCGTGAAACTGGCCGCATTGCTATTGCATGACCCGAACTTGCTGATTCTTGACGAGCCGACCAACTTTCTCGATTTGCGCACGCAGATGCTCCTCGAGGAATTTCTGCGTGAGTTTCGCGGCGGCTGTTTGATCGTTTCCCACGATCGTTCGTTTCTGGAGCGGACCTGCACGCACACGCTTGAATTGTCACGGGGTAAGATGACGATGTTCCCCGGTGGTGTGGACGATTATCTAGAAAACCTTGCCGAGCGGCGCGAGCATGATCTTCGTGTGAACGCCGCGACGCTAACCAAACGTAAGCAGCTCGAAACGTTCATCAATAAAAACCGGGCCAACGCCAACACGGCCAGTCAGGCTCGCAACAAGGCTAAACAACTCGAGCGATTAGAACTGATCGAGGTCCAGGGCGAAGACGCAAACGTGCGGTTTAGCTTTCCCAAAGTGGAGCCGCGACAGGGCCCCGCGTTGCGGACTGAGAACCTGACCATCGGCTATCCCGACTTGGAAGTGGCCACCAGCGCCCAAGTGGAAGTGGAACACGGCTCGCGAGTGGGCGTCGTGGGCGATAATGGTCAAGGTAAAACGACTTTTCTGCGCACAGTTTGCGATTCGCTTGCTCCGCTAGGCGGCAACCTCAAGTGGGGCTTCGGCTGTCAAGTGGGTGTGTATGCCCAACACGTTTATACGACATTACCTGAGCAACAGACAGTTGATGAATATCTGCACTACCAAGCCGCCCCAGGAACCACCATACAGCAAGTGAAGGACGTAGCCGGCAGTTTCTTATTCAGTGGCGATATGGTCGACAAAAAGATCCAGGTCCTCAGCGGTGGTGAACGGGCCCGTCTGGTGTTGGCCGGACTTTTGCTCGAAAAACATAACGTGCTGGTTCTCGACGAGCCTGGTAACCATCTCGACGTGGAAACGGTCGAGGCCCTGGCCGACGCGCTTTGTCGCTACGAAGGGACGGTTATCTTCACCAGCCACGATCGTCATTTTATGCATCGCGTCGCCACGGCGGTGATAGAAGTTCGCGACGGTCGCGTAGCTAGCTACCCGGCCAGCTACGACGACTACGTTTATCGCGTACGCAAGGAGCTTGAAGCAGGCTTGCGCGCCGAGCACACTGTTCGCAATTCACCCGCACCAGACGGCGCAAATTTAGCGCGAAAAGTCGGCGGACGCGAAGAGCGAGAACTGCAGAAACGGCTCAAATCGTTGGAACGAAAAATCGCGAAACTCGACGAAGAAAAGAACTCGCTGCAGCAGCAGCTCTCAACGGTTACTGAAACAGCCGCCGCCCAACAACTGCACGAACAGCTCACGCTCTCCGCTGCGGAGGTTGAGCAGCTCGAGGAGCAGTGGCTTGAGCTGTACAATGAGCTTGAAGCTTAAGCGACCAGACTCGAGCTTTTCCACGCAAAAACGGAGTGTATGAACGTTATAGTCCGCCACTCTGAGATGATCGTTCTCTAGGGCCGACAAAACCGCCAGCAAGAAACAGCGTTATTAACATCGCCGTGCACGGCTCGGGCACACTGGTTGTAGTAGCCAGCGGGAGCGACTGTCCGAGATTCTGCTGCCAATCCAGAAAGTCAGCGCCTGTGTAGCCGTCGGGTTGCCCATGACCGGCCTCCCACACGTCCAAGTCCGCCGCGTTGACCGTGCCGTTGTCATCAAAGTCACCAGGGAACATCATCCTCCCCAGGACCAGGCTCTTATTGAGCTCGTCGACGGAAAGTTCCCATAAGTAACCACTTGGTAAAATTAGCTGAGAGAAATCTAAGTCTATGGAGCTCCCATAGGTAAGCAGCGTAAACATCTGTCCGATGGTGGGCTCAAAACCTCCAAGCAGCGATACTTCCAGCGAACCGCCGAGAAAAGCATTGCGGCTCACCTCGATCAGGTCGTTGCCGCCATCGAACAGATCGATGGCAATCGTTCCATCGACCAGATTCGAAAGATCGCCAGTGATCGAGATCAATGAATCGGGCTCGATTCGACCTGAGAGATTTCGCACCACTCCCTCGATAGGACCGGTGCCTGCGAATACCTCGCCTGAGCCTGTGAGTGTACCGCCCTCGATATTTACTACCTGCGAGTCGAGCTTGCCGCCATCAAGATCAATCTTGCCACCTACTTCGATGAGCGCTTCGCCGAAGGTGGTCAGCGTTGCACCGGTCTGAACTTCGATGCGCATCTCGGCTGTAGGAGTGCCGGAGACCACCAATTGAAAGACTGTGGAATCGGCTGCAACGGTCGCGGTCTGATCAGTGCCAGAGACATTCACAGTCTGTGCGATCCAGAGGTCTCCTGGCACTCCAGCAGCGGACCAGCTGCCTGCAGTCGCCCAATCGGCAGACGCGGCGGCGGATGCCCACTGGTGGTTTTCGGTGATTGGATCACTGATGTACAGACTAGGAAAGGCTCCTGGAATGATGGCCGCCGGCGCAGCGTCGATCACAAGGTCACGCCCAGCAAACGCGTGCATGCCGATAATCGCGTCGATCACGTTAGCTGGACTTAGCGGATTGGGAACATTAAGCACCACGACTGGCACCTGTTCTAGGACCAGTGACCCGCCCACTGCGTCGATCTTCATCTCCTCGACATAGAATCCAGGCACTCCGTTTGCCACACCCCCAGCGCCTTCTACTTCTATCAGAAAGTCGGGTTCGTCAAGTAAGACGTCGAACCCCATTTGCACTGCGGTGATCTCGGAAACGACTGACAGATCGGCTCCGGTATCAAACAAGAAGTCGACATTCTGATTCGAAGTACCATTGTTGGTGACGTCGACTTCCAGGTAGAGCCCCCCGCTGTCGACCACGGTTGGCGTAGCAGGATTATCGTGGAAATTGACGCCAAAGTTGGGGTCGATTACGAGGTTAGGCAAATAAAAGGGGCCAGTAGTAAAAGACGCCGACGGCTCAAGCTTGAGGTCAGCTCTTCGTGAAATGCCTTGCGCGCTGCCAGTTCCCAGTTCAAAGAACTCGACCTGAGGTGTACGCATCGTACGTCCCTTATAGTCGAATATCTGGGGCTGGCTATTGTGAATCGCAACGCCATGTTGAGCAGCCATCGGCAGACCTAAGATGTTCGGCAAGGTCCAACTGGAGTCGCCTTCGAGGACAGAAACACTGGTTTGCCCCCGCATGTCGTTAGGGTCCATGACCAAACTGGATCCCGCACTTACACGGTCGCCTAACCCTGCCGCATAAATCCCCAGTGGATCGTTGATCAATAGATCAAGAGAGCCGCCCGTGGCGCCGAAGATTGGCTGGATGCTTGTTCCACTAAAACCTTCGCCGCCGATGTTGAACCCGCTGCTGCCAGCTGCGCTTTCCGTGAGAATATGAACCGCGGCTCCAGTGTCCAACAGAGCGATGTCAGAGAACCCCGAACCTAATGGTGAGCCTCCGTATGTGGCTGACGTGTCGGCTTGGAAATAGAATGCATCATCATCGACTGTTTCGAATTCGTCGGTTAAACCAATACCCACAAAGGGAATGAAACCTCCCAGGGGGACGTCGTCAGCTTGGCTAGGATTGGCTACAAACGCAGAACATGTTGCAGCCAGAAGAAGAATTCTCGATGTCATGGGTAGATACCTAGCCATAGAAACTACTGGACCGTAAGTGCGATGATTGCTCGTCACAATGAATCAGACGGCGCGTCCAATTCCAGAACCTGCGCGTCTACCTTCCACAAGTCATCGGAAAAGCAATCGCAAATGTGACCGCAGCGATCGGTTGGGAGAAGCCCTTCTATTGTTCCACTGGGCGAACCTGCCTTGCCCTAACCCTTCAAACTAGACCGCCCGGGTTTCGATGTCAAGCTAGAGTGCCCGATAAGAAAAGTGTTTCATACAACCAAACACCAGCGCCGAACGTCTACGACGGTGATCGAACTTGTCGTTCAAGCATCTTTCGTCCCGTTCCCATAGAACGAAGCTACTTGCAACTCGGTTCGCTTGCGCACCAGCTCGGCAATCGAATCGACTTCGGTGTCCGATAGCGATGTTACGAAACTCTCCGCGGGAGTACGCGCCACTGTGTAAATTTGAATCAAGCTCAGCTGCCCTCCGGCAGCAACGACATCGTTCAATCGATCGCAAAAAGCAACAATCTCTTCTGTAGATGGCGCCTCGCCCGACACTTGCATGAACAGCGACTGGATGACCAGTGGCCGCACTCGAGCTGCTGCAGTAATGTTGTCCAGCACTTGTTGAAAGGGAACCGAAGTCCGCTCAATCTTTTGGTAGTACTCCTCAGTTCCCGCATCGAGTTTGGCCCAGATCTCTCCCCGATTAGCGTCCAGTATCTCCAATCCGCGTTCGACATGCGGCCGATGAAACATGCTGGCATTAGTGATCAGCACCATCTTCACATCGTCGAGTCCCGCCTCGCTCTTCACGGCCGCGCAGGCTGCGATGATTTCGTCAAAGTTTTTGTAAGTGGTTGGCTCGCCATCTCCAGAAAACGCAATGTCGTTGAGCCTTTGGAGCTTGCGAGGCGTGTCCTCGAATTTCGAGCATCCGAAAATTCGACCCGAAGAAACTAGTTCCAGAACATCCCGCAGTTCGCTTAGCAGCTGGTCCATCTCGACGAATCGGGTCTCGCTCTGCGAGGTGCGATCAACCTGACAGTAAATACAGTCAAAGTTGCAAACCTTATCGGGATTTAGATTCACTCCGATCGACATCCCCCGCGAGCGCCGACTCAGCACTGGGTAGACGAATCGGTTCGCTTCAAACGACCGATCGTGCAGTGTATGAAGTAGATGGGTGCTCATGTGAGAGTTGGTGGGTCAGGGGTTCTCTGCACCGGCGCGCGGGTCTGGACCGCAATAGGAGCCTAGTAAATGGGACCATTCCATCATAAGACTCTACGACCACGAGACCAACCGCCGCAAGCCAGGGTTCACTAGTCTCTTGGTAAAACCCTCAAAATCCTTGACTGTTGGGAATCTCCAGTTCAAATTAGTGCTGGTGGGCTACACCACAGGGTTTGGGGTACGATAAGGTCCTAACATCTAGACTCGCGAGCTCAATCATGTGCCACCTCTACCTGCGATTCTTAACTAGCTTGTCCTTGTTAGTAGTCGCTCTTACTGCTAACGCACAGATCACGATTCTGCACGATTTCGGATCGGTAGCCAACGACGGCAGCAATCCGCATACTCCTTTGTTACTTGAGGGAAGCACGTTGTTCGGCACGACATTGGCCGGTGGGGAATTCGGTAGCCAGGGGGCGCTGTTTTCCATTGGTACGAACGGGTCGGGCTACGACTTGGAACATTCCTTCTTTACTTCCACAAGCGGCATGGATCCCATTGGGACGCTAGCGATTGACGGCACTACACTTTACGGCACGACGGAGTTTGGTGGGGCGACCGCGCCTTTCACAGGGACTGTTTATTCTATTGGTACCGATGGATCATCGCCGAATATTTTGCACGAGTTTGATGGCGGTGCGAGCGACGGAGCGCGACCCGCAGGAGGTATTTTGCGGATTGGTTCGACGCTCTATGGGATTACGAGCGAAGGTGGCGATGACAACTTTGGAACCATTTTCTCTATCGGCACTAACGGCACTGGTTTCACTCTTCTACACGAGTTCGCTGGCGATCCCAACGATGGCAGCACCCCAACCGCAAGTCTCATATTCGCCGACGGCAAACTTTTTGGGACGACCCAGGGCGGCGGCGAAGACAGCCTTGGCATACTTTTTTCGATAGATCCAAACGGTTCAAACTACACCGTCGTGCACGAGTTCGTTGAAGACATTAATTTCGAACGACCCGATGGCGCCTTTCCAGAAGGAATCGTTGCCGATGGATCGACGATCTACGGTGTCACGAACGAAGGGGGAGCCGATGAGTCTGGGATCATTTACAAGATAAACACAAACGGCACCGGTTTTAGCGTGATTCACGAGTTCGAAGATGGCGTTTCCACCAACGGTTCATTCCCTAGTGGTGCTCTGGCTGTAAGTGGGACAACGCTAGTTGGCACTACCAACTTTGGTGGTGCCAGCGAAGAAGGAACAGTCTTTTCGCTGGAGACTGACGGGACTGATTTTCAGGTGCTCCATTCATTTGCTGGCGGCACCGAGGATGGATCGGATCCCCGGACACAGGTGACCATCGATGGCAGCACGATATTGGGCACTACTTCAGGAGGAGGAGACTTTGGTGCCGGAACTATCTTTTCGCTGCCTCTTGGTGGAGGAACTCTGTTTCGAGAGGCTGATTTCAATGAGGATACATTTGTCGACGAAGTGGACCTGTCGATATGGGAAGCAGCTTATGCAACGAATGATACGGCCGACGCCGACGGCGATGGTGATTCCGACGGCGCTGACTTTCTAATTTGGCAGCAGCAATTTGGTTTGCCCCCGCTATTGAGTGTCACGAGGACCGCCGTTCCCGAGCCGTGTGCGCTTGGGTTATTTGTATCACTAGCCCTCGGCTTGAGTCTTTGTGGACGAAGGCGTTATGATCTGCTAACTCACGAGCCAAATTCCTCGCCCGCATAGGCCGAGAGTTGCTCTTGGGCGATTCCCACCCTGCAGATTTCCCTCCCGAGTCGGCGCCTTATGTCAAATTCTAACCTCGAGATTCTGTCCTACGGGCCAAGCCCGCTAGGGCTCTTGTGTCTACGGCGGCGCGAGTTGCTCTCACAACCCGGCACGATTGTGACCGAGGTGACACTCAATCACGAGTTCCTGATGAGTAGTCTCTATACCGATTCCGAGCAGGCCCTGGCCAGAGCTGCTCTGGAGATACATGGCGGCGACCAACTAAAGGTACTGGTTGGCGGTCTCGGCCTGGGATATACAGCTCGCGAGGCGTTGCAATCGCCGGGTGTGGTGCGCGTCGAGGTTGTCGAGTTGCTACCGCAAGTGATCGATTGGCTCGAGCAGGGGTTGATACCTTTATCTTCGGAGCTGCAGCGCGAAATGACTGATGAACCGCGGTTGGTAGTCACCCAGGGTGATGTTTATCAGCGTCTCGCCGGTCCAGCTGCCGATCTCTTTGACGTAGTCTTAATCGACGTTGACCACTCGCCCGACGAGCGTCTAGATGAAGAGAGCATCTCGTTCTATACGGCCGCTGGTCTACAGGCCGCCCGTCGGCACATGGCGCCAGACGGCGTGTTGGGGGTTTGGTCCTATGCCGCGAGTTCACCGTTCGCCGACGCCTTGCGCGAGGTCTTTACGCAAGTTCGTGTCGAGCCGGTTACCTACGAGAACCGTCTGATCGATCAGCAGCGAACCGATTGGCTATTCTTTGCTAGTGCGTAAGCCAAATAAGGAGAGTGCGGTTAGAAAAGTTGGTGAGCTCCGATAGGTCGACGACCGTTGGAAATGAGACTGTGTGAGGCGACTCCGTCGGCATTCTTCCTTATTGGCATGTAAATCGTTGAACTCTGCAGTGGCAATTCGTAAGACAATCGCCCACAGAGAATCCTTCCACAACAGTTTATCGTTCCTGCTGAAATAGCTGTCGTTATCGAGGCCAAAGCGCACTTGCCCCGCGATATCGAGCCAACGTGGTGTACACTGCGCACGCAATTCACGTTTTTGCGAAATCACGCTAGTCTCACGGATATCTCCTCTCTAGCATTTCATTGTCCGTTTCCCAGCATGTGCCTATACTCAAGGTTGTGCCGGCTGGGTTGCTTAGCCGCGACTGGAACATTCTGATTGGAAGAGGCGGTTGTCTTGGAATTGATAACAAGAGTTGTCCGTAGAGCTTGGTGTGGATCGAAACATAGAGCAATAACCCTTTCCGGGTTTCTTGTCGCTGTATGTCTCGTCCTTGCAAGTTCTAACGCACCCGCTGCGGCACAAACGCGAGCGTTAGGGCTTGATGTCTCCGCTTGGCAAGGCAATTTGTCTCAGGCGACTTGGAATAATCTTCACAACGTCAACAATCAAGACTTCGTCTTCCTCCGCTCCAGCCGAGGTGGCACTACCGGTTTTTACAACCAAAGCAATCCGAACAACGATAACCCTCCAGGACAGAACACCTTTTCGCAGCGGTACGATGATCCGTATTTCGTGCAGAACATCACACGCGCGACCAATGCCGGAATGTTCGCCGGGTCGTATCATTTTTCCCGACCAGACATCATATCTAGCACATTGAATTCCGGCGGTATTGCCAATACAGGCGCCGACGAAGCCGACCACTTTATTGAGATGGCAGGCGCATGGATGCGGCCGGGATATCTGCTGCCGGTACACGACTTAGAGGCTGGCGACGGTGCCCGAACAGACAATGAATTAGCACAATTTGCTCTCGATTTTTCAGATCGAGTCCATGAAGTGATGGGCATCCGCCCCGCAATTTATGTCAACGGAAATTACGCCAATTTCGTTATTGGGGGGGCTTCATCATCTTTGCAGGATCAGGTAGTCGATACCTACCCGACGATGTGGTCTGCTCGTTGGCCAGACGGTTTCAGCTCCTTTACAGGAGATGAGCAGACAGACCAACCCAGCGATTCAATCTCCTGGGTCTACGGCCCCTGGGACGACCCACCGAATCCATCGCAACCTTGGTCGTTCTGGCAGTACACTCCCGTCGGTCGACTGAGTTCATACAACAACGGCAATAGTAATCTCGACCTAAACGTTGCGCAAGGAGGAACGGAGTTCCTTAAAGACAACCTCGTACCTGCGCTATGGACGACCGATAGCGATGGCCTGTGGTCCACGCTTTCCAACTGGAACAGCGGCCAGACCCCGGTAGCACCGGTTCAAGGTCCGGGTCAGGTGCCGAGGGTGGGGTCGTTGGTTCTACCGTCAGAGCGATTACCGAGTTCCGACGATACGGTTATTCTCGATCGTGCTGGTGCAGGCATCACGGTCACTCTTGCTTCTGGTGCTCACGATATTCGCAAACTCGAGGTGCGCGAGGCACTGAACATCACTGGCGGATCGCTTACGGTTAATTACGTTCCCTCTGCCGACTCTACGCCCATCTCGGCGCAATTCTCGGCGCCAGTTTCACTGGATGGTGGCACATTAAGTGTTCATACGCTGCAGGTAGATGCCACGCAGACATTTTCGCTAGGCGGTACGCTGACCCTCGACACAATTCACTTAATGCCAGATGCCTCAGAGCCTGCCAGCATCGACCTGATCGGTGACGTTAACTTCAATCCTCTTAGCGACGCAGCCGCTGTGATTGTTAACGGATCTGGCGGTGGTAGTTCTGGCCTGATCGATTTGGGCGGAGCAGACCGCACGTGGGATGTCGCTGATGGCGCTGCAGTTGTGGATCTGGCAGTCGATGTGCCCATCGGCAATGGTGCGTTAACAAAGACTGGCGCCGGCACGCTTGCGCTCGGTGATGTAAATTCTTATGCTGGCGACACCACGGTTCAAGAGGGGCTATTGAGCGTCAGCGAGTCTTCTCTTTCCGACACAGCGGATGTGTATCTCTCCTCGACAGCGATTCTCGATTTAGACTACGGCGGTGGTCCGGACGTCGTGGATTCGTTATATATCGACGGCGTGTCACAGGCGGCTGGCACGTGGGGTGCAGTTGGTTCAGGTGCGCAATTTACGAGCCCACTGTTCACTGGTGCAGGCTTGCTGCAGGTCTCGACCTTTGTCGCTCCGGTGCCTGGCGATTTCGATGGCAATGGGGTTGTGGATAGCGACGATCTTGATCAATGGGAAGCAGATTTTGGGTTAAATAGCGATAGCGATGCCGATGGAGACGGCGACAGCGACGGAGCTGACTTCCTAATGTGGCAAATCGCATCCGCGGGCGGTGCTCTCTCGGCACCGTTGTCACAGGCTGTGCCAGAGCCTTCTACGTTCGTGTTGCTTTGTGGACTTGCCGGATTAGGCACCATTTTCCGACGTATTCCCCGATAACGCTCTTCATAACGCGTTGCGCCTCATCTGGACAATCTTCTATACGATCTTTGGTGCACTGAGTCGCTGTTACTTCTTCGGTGACTCGTTTCTAGCTTGAACAGCGACGGCCAGCTCGCGAATAAACGGCTAGCGAAGCTTCCTCGATTGGGCAATAATTATCTCCAGTAACAGCGGTGACTGGACGCCCCGCTTTCACTACCTCATCGGCCGGGTCTCTAACGGATAACGGTGGCCATCTGTGGTCGCACCAGAGCCTAAGCGAACAATTTAAAGAGTGGTTCCATGCGTTGGAAAGGGAGACGTAGCAGCGAAAACGTGGAAGATCGCCGTTCCGCGCGCCGCCCCGTCATGGCAGGCGGAGGTCTGCTCGGAATCGTGATCGTTCTTCTCGTAATCTTCCTGGGCGGCGATCCGATGCCGCTGCTTAAGGAGATGGCGAATAATCCTCCCGCGCAGCAGCAGCAAGGCCCTGTGCGCGTTGACCCAGCTGAAGAAGAGTTGGCTAAATTCGTTTCTGTCGTACTCGCCGATACCGAATCGGTTTGGCAAGATCTCTTTCGGCAGCGAGGAAATCAATACCGCGAGCCGCAGCTAGTGTTGTATCGTGGCCGTGTTGCTTCAGCTTGTGGCCTCAATTCTGCCGCCACAGGTCCTTTCTATTGCCCAGGCGACGCTAAGGTATACATCGACCTGAGTTTTTTTGATGACATGACGCGCAAGTTACACGCCTCGGGCGATTTTGCCCAGGCATACGTGATTGCTCACGAGGTGGGACATCATGTCCAGAACCTGCTAGGTATCACAGATAAAGTTCATGGTTCACAGGGTCGAATCGGCCGTGACGAGTACAACCGATTATCAGTGCGCCTTGAATTGCAGGCCGATTTTTTGGCGGGCGTGTGGGCGCATCATGCCCAGCGCAACTGGAATATCCTGGAACAGGGCGATATCGAAGAGGCGCTACAAGCCGCAACCGCCATCGGCGACGATCGTCTTCAGAAGCAGGCGCAGGGCTATGTAGTTCCCGAGTCGTTTACGCACGGAACCTCTGAGCAACGGGCCCGCTGGTTTATGCAAGGCTTGAAGACGGGTGATATAGAGCAGGGGGACACATTCTCAGTGGAATACGAAACTCTGTAAGTTTCTGCCACGAGAGCTCGTTCGATTCGTCAACACAAACGTTACCTAATCATGGAGAACTAGCATGGGTATCTTATCCTGGATCGTTTTTGGGCTTATCGCAGGAGCACTAGCAAAGTGGATTATGCCTGGTGATGATCCTGGCGGCCTCTTCATCACGACAGGCATTGGCGTGGTAGGTGCCTTCGTGGGTGGTTACATCGGTACGATGATGGGATTGGGAACCGTCGATGGCTTCGACATTCGAAGTTTCTTCATCGCTATTGGCGGCGCCATAATCCTCCTGGCTGGCTACCGGATGGTGAAGAAGAAGGGCTGAGAATAGTTAGGCTTCCAACTCTTCCCAACGTGCGTACGCCGCCGCTAGCTGCGCTTCGGTTTCACTGAGGTGGGCTTGGTCAGCGGCGATCTGATTGCCGGGTCGCTGGAAGAAAGCGGGGTCGGCCATCGCTACGTGAATCGCTGCGACCTCAGCCTCTAGTTTTTCGATCGTCTTAGGTAAACTGTCCAACTCGCGCTGCAGATGGTAGCTCAGCTTTTTCTTTGCAGCCGACGGATCTGATTTAATCTTCTGTAAGGATCGAGGCTCCTGCTTTATCGAAATTGAATCGGTAGGCTCCGCACGCTGAGTGAGCCAGTCGTCGTAACCGCCGACGTACTCTCGAACGCCCTGAGGTTCAAAAACTATAGTGCTGGTGACCACATTGTTCAGAAACTCACGATCGTGGCTTACGAGCAAGATTGTGCCGTCGTATTCCACCAGCCTCGCTTCAAGCATTTCGAGAGTTTCCGCGTCGAGATCGTTCGTAGGCTCGTCGAGCACAATCAGATTCGCCGGCTTAGCGAATAGTTTTGCCAGTAACACCCGATTGCGCTCACCACCAGAAAGGAATTTTACCTGTGTTCGCACACGGTCGGGTGTGAACAGAAACTCTTGCAGGTAGCCGATGACATGCTTCTGAATTCCGTTGATGCTAATATGCGTGTAGCCGTCGCCCACGTTTTGTTCGATAGTTTCTTCCTCGTTCAGCTGATCTCGCAATTGATCGAAGTAGGAAACCTGCAGATTTGTCCCTATGCGGACTGTGCCAGTGTCGGGCTCAAGCTCCTTCAGTAGGATACGCAGTAGCGTGGTCTTCCCAGCACCGTTTGGCCCGATGACGCCAATCTTATCGCCTCGCATGATCGTCGTGGAAAAACTATCCAAAATAGGGCATTCAGGATAAGCGAACGAGACGTCCTCCACTTTCGTTACCAGCTGCCCGCTGCGTTGGGAGGACTGAATCTGTAGCCGCACGACGCCCGGATCGTCGCGACGTTGACGGCGCTGTTCGCGCATTTTTTTCAAAGCCCGAACTCGACCCTCATTACGCGTCCGTCGGGCTTTGATTCCCTGGCGAATCCAAGTCTCTTCCTGAGCCAGTTTTTTATCGAACAGCGCATCTTGTTTCTCTTGGGCTGCCAGTGTCTCTTCCTTGCGTTTTAAGAAAGTGTCGTAATCGCAAGACCAATCAAAGAGCCGGCCCCGATCGATCTCTAAAATTCGCGTAGCGAGTGTGCGCAAAAACATGCGGTCGTGCGTCACAAAAATCAACGTGCCGGGCCAACTTGCCAGGAAACCTTCCAGCCATCGAATTGTGTCGAGATCAAGGTGGTTGGTCGGCTCGTCGAGTAGCAATAGCTCGGGCCGGCTGACGATCGCACGAGCCAGCAATACTCGACGCTTCATGCCAGAGGACAATGTCTCGAACATGGCTGTGCCATCGAGTTCCATTTTGGAGAGAGTCTGCTTGACTAAGAGGTCGCCTTCCCACTCGGCACTAATCTCTCGGTGTGTTTCATCCAGGCCGGTCGCGGTCACCTCCGCCGTGGTCCGATTGCTTCCACTGGGTACGTCTTGCTGCAAATAGGCGACCCTAGCACCGGCAGTCAGCGTTACCGTCCCATGATCGGGCTGAAGCTCACCATGCAGCATCTTTAGGAAAGTCGATTTTCCAGAACCATTGCGGCCGAGCAATCCAATGCGTCCGCTCGCTTCGATTTGGCAACTAACGTCATCCAGCAGATGTGGCCCCCGAAAGCCGATGGAGACATTTTGTAGTGAAACTAACGCCATTTTATTTTTCCGATTTCTCCCATCAGTGACTCAAAAAGGCCACCTGCAAGCGAACCAGGCGACTGCCATGGGTTCTTAGATGCACTGCGAATCGCTATGATACTCTACGGAGAGTGTTAGAGTCAGCAGGTGAGGATTTTCCCTTGTTCGAAATTGTCTATCGCTGCAATCCTGCCGATGGTCCTGCCCAGCGGCGTGCAACCGATGCCTTACGGCTGCTAGAGACAACTAGCCAACCACAGCTTGAACCGCTCGCCGAACCCCTCTCATCTGTTGGCGAGATTGAGAGCCTCGCTGATCGGCTGGCAAGTTTAGGAGAAAATCAGTCCTCATGATTGATCCGGTACTGACTACGATACTCTTAAAGACTTTCGCCTACGGCATTGGCGGCTCATTGATTGCTGTCGTCGTACGATTCTTGAAGCGCAGCCAACCTGGCCCGCGCCTCGACCAATCGGCCGCCGTGGGATTTCTGATCGGCGCAGCATTTGGCGCATTCTTTGCTATCTTTCAATCGATGATGGTACGGTAGCAATTGCACACCGCGTGACTTCGACCCGCGGAATCCATCACAAGTCTTGCCCCCCTCTGTGGTTGTTGGCGATTGAAGGTGGAGAGATAGTGCGATCAAGAGAAGCCCTGCACTCCAGTGGATCGTCTGCCCCTTGAATAAATCTAGCTAGATTCAGCCGGCTAGCCCTTGACCTCCATCTAGCTCTCCTGTACTATCATATACAAAGTAATTTTTATTCCGTTGTGTCTCGTGCAGAGGGAGACGAACGATGAGTACTTCTGATTTGGATCGCCTCCAGAATGATCTGAACACAATTCGCGCGGTGACGGGTGATGATCTGCCATTCGATCGCTGGGATGCTTCTTGGACGCTTGCCACGGGTTGCTGTACTGCTTTGCCTGCTATCGTCGGTTTGGCAGGCGTGCAAACCCGCTGGGTCTTGTTACTGTCCGGCATGCCGTTTGTGGCAGCTGTAATTTTCGCAGTCGTCCGCAATTACCTAGCAGCACATCCCAGCAAGTCTTGTCCACATCAAAAACGCAAAGAATACCGGCTCGGAAATCTAATTATGCTTGTCGTCGCAGTTCCGCTGCTTTTCGGTTTTCGCTTTTGGGCAATGAGCGCCGGAGCGCCGGCTGCCGTGGCCAACGGTTCCTTCATGATGTTTCTGGGACTCTTGGTGGTTATCGACGGACTCTACAATTCGGGAAAACGAGCAGCTCTGCTACCGGGTATCGTTGCAATAGTGGGTGGCTGCATCTGGCCCTTCTGCGACCAATATCAACTGTGGACGCTGCTGTTTAGTGGAGTTTCCATCTCGCTATTTGGTGCTTCGACGATTATGTACCGACAGTTAGCTGCGAGGGTCCAGCGAGATGACCGTACCTATTGATTTCAATGGCCTGGACACTGCGGTCAATGGTCCGATTCGGTTAGGCGTACTCACGGCACTAGCGATGGATGGTCCGCTTGACTTTACTACGCTGAAGAAGCGCTTGGAGGTTAGCGACGGCGCTGTAGCTCCTCATTTGAGAAAATTGGAAACCATCGGCTACCTAGATTGTCGCAAGAAGTTCGTGGGCAGGCGGCCCAAGTCAACCTATCGCATCACTGCCGCTGGGCGCAGAGCATTGACGAACTACCTAGACTCTATGCAAGCAGTAATCGACTCGGTTAAGTGACGGTTGAGATCTCTCAATCGCCGTGAATCGTTCCATAAAGAGAGCGATTCTCCATCGCACGTGGGTTAAAGGAATACAACGTCAATGGCCGAAAAACCACATCACAATCGAGATCCTGCGACCGAAGCCGATATCGAAGCGTATACTCTCGGCGGAGCTCGGAGGCATGATGGACCGGTACATTTGGCTGAATACGATGTGACTTGGCCTGAACTGTTCGCGCTTGAAGAGGCGCGCATCAGCAAGGCGATTGGTGACGCTGCCTTGAGTGTTGAACACGTTGGCTCCACCGCAGTGCCAGGCCTAGCCGCCAAGCCGATCATCGACATGCTGCTAGAAGTAGCCGATTCCAGTGATGAGCCGAGCTATGTCACCCCGCTTGAATCCCGTGGCTACGAGTTGCGTATCCGTGAACCGGCTTGGTGGGAGCACCGGGTGCTCAAGGGATCTGAGACGGACGTAAATCTCCATGTCTTCTCGGTAGGTTGTCCAGAAGTCGCTCGCATGTTGCGGTTTCGAGACCGCCTCAGGGCTAATCCTACAGATCGAAAATACTACGAAGCCAAGAAGCGTGAGCTGGCAATGCGCGAATGGAAATACATCCAAAACTACGCCGACGCCAAGACGGGAGTTATCGATGAGATCCTGACCCGCTGTGAGGGAGGGAGTGACTAACTCTCAACGCGTCGCGGGTGGCTAATTGGCCCTTGTCACGCACTCTCGCGATAGTTTAGATGCGCCAGACGGCGGAAGAGCTCGCAACGGGCGGAAAGTTCGTCGAAGGATCCTGCGTCGACGATTTGACCTTGGTCCATCACCACGATCCGATCGGCGAGGGCTAGTGTGCTTGGGCGGTGAGTGATCATAAAGACGGTGCGTCCTCGGACAAATTTCTCCAACACTTCGTGAATCAGGCGCTCGCTCTCAACGTCAATCTGGCTGGTGGCTTCGTCGAGGATCAGGATTTCTGGGTCGCGCAGGATGGCTCGGGCCAGCGCGATACGTTGCTGTTGACCGCCCGAGAGCCGATTGCCACTGGGGCCGCAAAGCGATTGGTAACCCTCGCTAAGTTTCTCGGTAACAAATCGATGAGCGTGTGCCTGCTTAGCAGCATCGATCACCTGCTTTTCGGTCGCCCCTGGTGATCCATAGCGGATGTTGTTGGCAACGGTGTCGTTAAAGAGTAGCGTTTGCTGAGAAACGATTCCCAGCCGAGCCCGCAGGTCGCTGATGCGAAATTCACGCATATCGGTGCCGTCGACAAAGACAGAGCCGCGCTTGGGATCGTAAAACCGCGGCACGAGATTCATCAGCGTCGACTTACCACAGCCGTTCGGACCGACAATGGCGATTGTCTCGCCGGATTTTACTTTCAAGCTGACTCGATCGAGCACCAATTCCTTCGGTTTATAGGAAAATGACACGTCGCGAAATTCGATACGGCCCAGCTGGGCGGGTAGCGCCACAGGGTTCGCGGGCTCGGTAAGCTGAGTGGTGCGGTCGAACAGCTCGTATACCCGATCGCTGGATGCCGCGGCACGTTGCAAGCTATTGAATACTCCAGAGATTCGGCGCACCGGGTCGCTCGCGCCGACCAAGAACATAAAAAACATCATAACCCAGCCGTGAGTCAATGGTACCTCGCTAATGCGAATGCCAAACAGATGCGTCTGCTGGTTAAGTACCAAGTAACCGCCTGCGATCACCACCGCCAGGATCATTCCCACGCCCATGATCTCAACCATCGGGCTGGAGAGCGAATCGTAAAACGCGATTCGCATCGTCCTTCGATAGAACTTCTTTGATACGCGATGAAATCGGCTCCGCTCATGCGACTCCATCGTAAAGGCCTTTAGGATGCTAATCCCACCAAACGACTCTTCCAAGTGATCAAAAACTCCTGAAAACTCTTCCGACGCGCGCCGATTCGCTCTTTTGAGTGCCTTGGCCAGCCAATGGATCGCATAGGCGGCCAGCGGGGCCGCGATCAGAGTTAACAGCAACAGCTGCCAGCTGATGTAGGCCGCCCCGATGAGGCAGGCGAGCATTTTTAGGGGCTCACGAATTGCAGCGCCAAACAGTGTTTGTGTACCCGCCGCGATCGCTTTGACCTCACCGGTAAACCGATTCATCAAGTCGCCCGGATTTGTCTGCCGAAACGTTCCTAAGTCGAGACGGAGCGTGCGGCGATAGAATTCTTTGCGGAGTTCTAAATCGGTAAGGAATCCTAATCTTGCCATGAAATAGGATCCACCCACTCGAAAAATGCTTTTCACGAAAGTGGCTATGAAGAGCGCCAAGCAGATGACCATCAATGTGCCGAAGGGTGTGACCGGCAAGTTACGGTCGGCGACTGGGCGAAGACCTTCGAGAAAATCTAGCCAGGCCGATTTGATCTCCCGATCTGCGGCGATAAGAGTGAGCTCTTTCTCATTGACCAATTCTTTGCTGCGAGAATCTAATTCTGCGATTTTGACTTCGGTGCTCGATATTTCTTCGTCGAGCATATCGGGGATCGATTTGCCGAGCATCACCCCATCGACGATCGGCAATACGGCCGTAATGCTGCCGGCCCATAATATGGCAACCACTAGCGAGCAGAAGATCGCTGCTGCAACAGTGGTGCGATGACGTAAAGCGAGACGTATGGCGCGAGCAAAATTGCTCATGGACCTTCCTTGATCATGGGGCATGTGCAACCGAACTAGCGATAGCTGTACAGATCGCTAGCGAGGTAAGGGGGCGGTTTGTAGCATACCGCTATCCAGCAACCAAGAGCGGAAGCGGGGTCGGCACATCGGGGTCTACAACTAGGGCCGACTCTTCGTGCACCGGCTACTAACTCTCCTCTACAGTCGCAGTGCTAGCACTGCCCGGGCGAATTGTTCAATTCTAACGATTCTGCCGCCGATACCCTTTTTAACAGGAAGCTCCTCGATGGCGCGCTCCGCGGCGCGTCGACCCGCAATTCAAGAGAGCTCCTATCTATTCGACTCAGGGGGAAATCTGATGAAACAGCTCTTGGTAGCGGTTGCCATCGTCTCGTTGGCTTCCACTGGCTGTGTAAATACCAGCCAATTTGCTCGTAATAACAATGGTCCTGCGCGCCACATGGCCCGCTCGCAGACGGCCCAAAGGCCTGATGGGGTTCGTACCGTCGGCTACGAAAGCGGTATGCTCGGCAGTAATAGCTGCTCGTGCAACTCTTGCTGTGATACGTGCTGTGAGTGTGATTGCGGATGCCCAGAAGATTGCTGCTGTGAAGCAGGTTGTGGTTGTTGCGACGTTGGTTGCTGTGATGGCGGCTGTTGTGACAGCGGATGTTGCGATGTTGGTTGCTGTGACAGTGGTTGTTGCAGCAGCGGATGTGGCAACGGTGGTTGTTGTGGCTGCGGCAACGGTGACTGCTGTGGAAACAATGGTTGTGGCCCTTGCCAACGAATGGTCGGCCAGATCGCCAGCGGATTTTGCCCACATTCGGGCGGCTACCCCGCAGCGTACAACTTCAATCCTGGTCCGCCGGCCGGACAAACGGCTTATCCCTACTACACGACCCGCGGCCCGCGCGACTTTCTGCAAAACAATCCGCCTACGATTGGACCCTACTAGCAGAGGGACGAGGGTCTAGAGACTGAGATCGAATTGGCCACTTTCTGGTACTCGACTCTAGACTCTGGACCTTTGACCAACACACAAGCGTGAAGGGAAGCACGCGCTCAGCCAGTCGTCGTAGGTGCAAGGATGCACGCCAGGCGACTGGCTTTTTTGCTGCGCGCCTCTAAAAGCAATTCTGCGGGCTACAGCAACACAACACGGCAGCGGCCGGTGAACAGCCTCAAGACTGCCCCTAGCGACAACAACAGGCAGGTCGGCTCAGGAATCTCTTTGACGATCGCTCGAATGCCGAAATCGCCGACTACCCCCTGGGGACCCGCAGCCAGCCAACCTCCCGGAATCGCAAATACGGCGTTCACTCCCGGCTGGATGCCGTCCTGATCAAACTCAATACTAGGTGCAAAGAGATTTCCTGAGTTAGTATTGAGAAATTCCAAGGCTACGACAAACGTTTGCCCCGAAGTCACTGGCACTTGTAACGGCAAATTGTCTGTCGGCGGGTCGAGATGCCGCGTCTCGTTGTTCGAAGCCTCGCTGAGAACCGGCTGGGAAATCTGAGCGAGCAGCGGACCGGGTGTCGGGAAAACTCCACCAGCGTAGATATTCACAGCAAACTCAAGGGATGGAGGACTCCCACCAAAAAGCGAGTCCCATTGAATCTGCACCCCAACTATATCGCCGTTAACCGGCGACGTGTGCCATGCAGCTACGCGCTCACCTGCTAGAAACTGGGTCAGCGGATTATTACTGCCGCCAGCTGGAATCGTATCGTGCTTCAGAAGAATTTCGGCTGAGTATGCCGACGCTGGCGAAAGAACTATTGAAAGGCATAGTAGTGCCGAAGTAAGCCACGGGCGGAGAGAAACCCTACCGAAGAGAACATCCATTAGCTGCTCCTAACTTGCTACGATAGCGTGTGGTCCAGAGCGATCCCCAATTAGACGAGCCCATGAGTATAGGCAGAAGCACTCAAATAGTCAATTTTCCGAGGTAAACGCGTTTCGTGGTCCCGGAGATATAAAGTCGCTTGGCGCAGATTAAGACCTTCGGAATAAATGGTTATTCAAAAGGCGAAGTCGTTGAGCTCTGGTCTTGCTCCTGTTGGTTGTTACCATCAGCATCGGCATCAGGATCATCCATCCGCACAAGCAGCCACTCTTGAGTTTTCTCCGTGCCAAAGTGCAATAGCGCAGGCGCTTCGTCCTTGGTGAGATTGTAGAGCCCCGTTTCAACAACCGTTTGCGACTTGTCGCCCACAGTCCAGGCGGCTCGTTGAGACTCTTTGTCGACCGCACCTTGCAGCGTTTGGGTCGACTCAGATACCGAGTTGAAATAGGTCCCGCTGATCGTTCCGTCGTGGGAGATCTGCAGTTGCATATACATCGTGGGGTCGCCCTGGCTTTCGTGTACCAACGCGAAGACACCCAACGGCATCCACTCGATGTCAGTGTCTGAGGCGATGGCTGCATCGATCGTTTGGGCGCCCGTATCGGCGATGTCGATCGCTTGTTCGGAAAACTCTTCTTCCGTGGCGACTGGTTGATCGTCGTAGTAGACCATGCCGTCTTGCGCGTAGCAGTTGCCACCTGAGCCATAGTCATAGTACATGCCGGCACCACCCAATGCGTACCAGCCGGTCAGCGCTCCCCATGTGGCCCACCGATAGGGTCGGTTCAGACGCCACCTGGCGTAGTGCGGGTGATTTCTCCAGAAGCCGCGGCCATAGGCCGGCAGATGAGCCGGATGGTGACGCCGAATAGCATTTCCCCGATTGTGGATGCGGTCGGCGCGGTTACCCGCACCAGGTCGGTTACCTGCACCGGGACGATTTCCTGCGCCGGGACGATTTCCGGGGCCAGGCCGATCGCCGGTGCCCGGTCGATTACCAGCGCCAGGTCGGTTACCCGCACCAGGACGGTTTCCGGGACCGGGCCGATCGCCGGTACCCGGTCGGTTGCCAGCGCCCGGTCGGTTACCCCCACCGGGCCGATCACCGGTACCAGGTCGGTTACTACCTCCTGGCCGATCAGCCGTCCCTGGACGTGTCGAAGGCCGGTTGGCGATCGCGCCGCCTGCAGCAGCGCCGGCTCCTGCGGCAATGCCGGGAGAGATGTTCAAGAAATTGTTGAGATCGCCTTGAGTAGGTCGGCCGCCGGGACCGCTGCCCAGCCGATTGCCCGCCTGCCCGCGACCCGAAAGCTGTCCCGCTCGATTGCCCGCCTGACCTTGTCCGAAAAATCCTTGCCCACCGGCGCGATTGCCCGCTTGCCCACGACCAGGCCCCTGTCCCGCTCGATTGCCCGCCCCACCGCGATTGGGGAGCTGTCCTGCTCGATTGCCTGTCCTAGCGCGATTGCCAGCTTGCCCTCGGCTCGGTTGCGGTCCGGCAGAGGGACGACTTCGACTTCGGTTGTACGAGGGACTGCGGCTCATTGAAGGCGACCGGCCCCCCATGCTGCGACCACCGCCCATACTTCTGCCACCACCCATGCTGCGACCACCGCCACCGCGGCCACCACCTCGGCCTCCGCCACCACGACCACGCGCAAGAGCGTCGCCAACTATCAAGGTAACGATTAGCAGAATAACAAACGCGATGAGTGCACGCGGTTTCATGACTACAAACTCCCGACCTACAAGCAATTCCGACTAAACCAGCAACCTGCTACTATCCTCCCTCTTGAGCATCTGGGTCGTCCATGCGCACTAACAGCCACTCTTGGGTTTTGTCCGTACCGAAATGAATCAACGCCGGAGCTTCGTCCTTCGTGAGGTTGTACAAGCCGGTTTCGATCACGGTATTAGCGTTGGTTCCCACGGTCCAAGCCGCACGTTGCGACTCTTTATCGACCGATCCTTGAATTGTCTGCGACGAGTCATTCGCCGTATTAGCATAAGTACCCCCGATCGTGCCGTCCTTTGCGATCTGCAACTGCATGTAAAGCGTGGGCTCGCCGGCGTCCTCATGCACCAAGGCAAAAACTCCCAGCGGCATCCACTCGATATCGGTGTTGGACGCTTCGGCTTCGTTGATCGTGTTGGCGCCTGCTTCGGCATAGCCCATCGCCTGGTCGGCGTATTCATCGGCAGTCGCGACAGGCTCGCCGTCGTAATAAACCTGATCGTCTTCGTAGTAGCAGTTCCCTCCGCTGCCGTAGTCGTAATACTGACCGTCCCCGGAACCTCCGTACCAGCCGCCTAATGCTGCCCAAGTCGCCCAACGATAGGGCCGATTCACGCGCCGGATGGCTGCATTGGGATGGTCCGACCAGAAGTCGGCGCGGGGATGGTTGTCTTTGAATTCATTGCGAACATTCTGCCCGCGGTCTTGACGCCGATCGGCTCGATCTTGCGGCGAGTTCGGTCGCGATTCGCGACGATCCTGCCTTGTGCCGGCGCGATCTTGGCGATTATCTGCCCGTTGGCTTCCTCGGTCGCTATTCGGCCCGCGCTCACCAGCTCCGGGCCTGTTGGAAGCCCGAGAGCCGGCCGCGGCACCAGCTGCCGCGCCACCCGCGGCCGCAGCACCACCACCGCCCGGCGAGATATTCAAAAAGCTATTGATGTCGCTCGTCGAAGCACGGCCGCCAGGCCCACTGCCAGCTCGGTTACCTGCTTGATTTCCAGCTTGTCCTTGTCCGAATGGATTCTGGCCAGCTCGATTACCTGCTTGCCCGCGGCCGCCCGCCTGCCCCTGGCCGAAAGGGTTTTGGCCTGCCCGGTTGCCCGCTTGACCACGGTTTTGCTGTTGCCCAGCTCGGTTTCCAGCCTGTCCGCGGCCTGATTGCCCACCACGATTACTTGCCTGCCCACCCCGGCTGCCAGACTGACTGCGGCTTGGTTGCTGCCTGGAGCTCGCGCCTTGGCTACCACTGCGGCTCATCGAAGGCGACGATCGACCACCGCTACTCATGCTGCGTCCTCCGCCGCCACGACTACCGCCTCCGCCGCCACGGCCTCCACCACCTCCACCACGACCACGCGCCATTGCGTCGCCGACGACAAGGGCAACGACCAGCAAAACAACGAACCCAGTAAATATTCGCGACTTCATGACAAACCCCCAACTGACAAACGCCAGATTATATTATTAGAAAAACGATTCTCGAATCGTGCTATTTTCGAATCACCGTGACTTCGTCGATGTTTGGTAGTAGCTCTCCATCGACTTCTCGACCAATTGATTGCAAGGTGAAAGTGTCGTTGTCAATCGGACGAACGATGTTGACCATCGATGCCTTGCGTCCGTCGGGCAGCACGCCTGCAGCTCGAATCGACCAGCCATCATCTCGGCGGCTCCAAACCCCTTCGGTAAACCCGCCATCGGAATCAAAGACCCACGATCGAATCGCACCGGCTGCAGGATCCCAGCCGATTACCTGTGTCCCTGACATATCGATCCGACCTTCGATCATCACGCTGAACGATCGGCTGATGAAGTTGCGGTTTGCAGTCCACTCGGCGTGCCACGAAATCGCACTACCACCGTCTGCGTCAATCCAATCGCCAATCATCCATTCCAGTTCGCTAAGTTGCTCGTAGTGCGAAGGAGGTGGCGATGGCTTAGGAGCAAGCTCGCGTACACTGCTGAGATGCCATCTGCCGTTTTCCCGCACATGGACTGCCAAGTAACTCGATTCGTTTGCCACTTCGCCTGGCCGCGTCACGATCGCCGAGCCTTGTTCCACCGCCACACTTGGCGCTAAGAATTGCACGGAAAGATCAAGCAGCTCAATCTGCGGCTTCTTGCCGCCGGCAAAGTAGGCTTTCATTTCTGTGAGAATGGCATCCCGACCTTGAATGGGCGTGCCTTCCGGATCAAGCCATTCGCCAGTCTCCGACCAATGAGCGGCAACCGCCGAGGCATCGCCCTTGTTAAACGACTCGACGTAGGAAGCGATCGCAGCGCGGATCGACTTTTCGTCGTTGGCAAACTGAGCATTATCCGCCGCTAGCACACCCCGAGAAAGAATCGCCAGGCAAGCTGTAATTAGCAATGTTCGTTTCATAATTCGATGCTCCTGAATCGCACGACAATAAAGATGCCGGAATTGCATAAAATTCCCCGGCATGCCTTAGAGTAAACCCCCAAAATCCCAGCTAACGATTCGCTGGGTCATTCGACGCAACAGACAGATTCGTAAAGAGACATCCTACCGCGAGAATTCCCGCAGCAGTAGAGATTAGGTGTTTATTTCCGAAGAATTTTTCGAGTTCCCAAATCATCTAGAGACCGATTTCTCAGAGGGGCATGAGATGCTTTCCAGTTCAGGCGCCGTACCAGTGCCAGAAAAGAGGAGTCGAGGTATGCGGATTTTACTTAGACAAGCAGGCGCGATCAAAGAGTGCTTGTTACATAGAGAAGGAAGTGCTGCATAGCAGCAAGCGAACCGCGTGATTCGCAAGGGATCGACATGTTTGCCCGGGCTATTCTACCTGCTAAGCAGCTCCAGATCGCATCGCCGCTCGAATTTCCTTCAGGCCGTAGCGAACCTTGCCGCGCAGTCCTTTGTTACGACGGACGAATTTCTTTAGGCCAGCGTTGGCGGCAGAGTTGTCGGGCAGGCTATCGATCCACCGCACACAACGCTGCAGAAATACTCGCGTGTCTTCTCGGTGTTTGCTATTGCCTTTCGCGTAGGTGGCATCGAACTTCTCATCGCCGGATTCGACGCGACCAAACCAATCCCAACCTGGATGGTGATGTTCGACCAGCGAATCTTCACAATAGTGATAAGCCGCACGGGCTTTGGCGATGCCAAGTAGCTCGTGGTCGACCCAACCGTGCCAGTATGGGTAAAGCACAGTATTCGGTCGGTCCAGGCAACCGCTCTGCTCTTCTATATATGTGCGGCGAACCAAAGAATGCGTTGAGTGATCGCGCGAGTCGTGCAGCGGATCGACTGTGCCCACGATGCCAATTCTAGGATCGCTCATGCAGCCCAAGGCAGCTGTGAGCCAGCCTTGGTGAAAATGCACATCGTCGGCGCCTGTGAAGAAGTATGGTTCCTTGGTCTGACTGTAAGCAGAGTTGATACAAGATGCGTAGGTGGGAGGTCCCGGGTTGATAATCGTTTCCGCTTCGAGTCGGCTGACCGCCTCGATGGTCTCTGGATCATGCTGTTCCACGATAAAATAGATGCGATAACTGGCGGTTGTGGAGACGCGGATATCTTCGACGAGCTCAGCGGCGCGGTGAGGCCTACCAAAAGTAGGAATAAAGATCGCGACTTTGTCAGACATGATGGCCTCCACTGGAGCTAACTTCTGATGATGCACCCTTCCCGCATGGAAGGGATTACGTACAGAAATCGTTCGACCGTGGCAAGGACTACTCGCAGAAATCGTCTCCCGGAGTGGGAATCACTAACAGACAGCAAGCCCGTACATGCAGCTGGCTATGCTAGCGTTTGTCAATTGTCAGTCCGGGCCAATCGTCCGTGCGAAAGGGCGTTAGAGGCAAGCCAATGCCATTAAACATGTTACACACGGGGTTGTCAGCCCATGCGTATCGTACCGCTACCGGATCGCTTACTTCTTCGCTGGAAACTTCAATGCGATTGCCGTCGACGATTTTCGCCTCAGCCCAAATGAAGTTCTTGTCGTCGCTGGCGATCGAGAAGCCCAGGGGTTTGGGCACGTCGAACGGCCGCCAACCGCCGTCGACGTGATCAAACGACAAGATAATTTTGCTACCCTGCTTATCCATCGTCTTGTAAGTTGGGCTCTGATAAGCGATGTCGACTCCGTACTGCTTAGCAAGTGCCCAGCGAGCGAGTCGCTGACCCACGGTGAACTTGTTACGAGGATGAATGTCTTTGCCTTCACCGATGTCGATGATGACAGCTTCACCTGTGTTCGGCAGCTTCGACATGGTCATCGTTTGAGCCTCGCGCAGCTCCGCCCAGCCGCTTTCGCTGGGCTCGGGCTTTTCGTTGCCAAAGTCGGCTAGTTGAACCCAATAGAAGGGGAAATCGCCTTCCCCCCATTCGTTGCGCCAATTGGAGATCATCATCGGAAATAGATCTCGATATTGGTAAGCACGTCCTGCGTTCGATTCGCCTTGGTACCAAATCACTCCTTGAATGCCATAGCCTAGATGCGACTTCAATACTCCGTTGTAAATGTTGGCCGGGCGATGCTGCCCCGCAAGCTGTTTTTTCAGATTTCCTAGCCGCTTTTCTTGCTTCTTCGTAAGATTTTCTTTAGCCAAGAGCATCTCGTACTGCTGCTTGGTTTTCTTCCAGCGCTCAAGTGTCGGTTGGTAATCGGCGTCCGCCTCTAGAAGGTCACGACGGATCCAGGCATCGGCTGCCGAGCCGCCCCACGCGTTGTTGATCAAACCGATCGGTACGTCGAGAGTCTGATACAACTGTCGGCCGAAAAAGTACCCAACTGCCGAAAAGTCACCAACGGTTTTAGGAGAGCACACCATCCAGGACGAATTTTCGTGGGTCCAAACCGGTTCCTGGCTACCAACGTTTGGATAATTGACCATCCGTATCTGGGGATAGTCGGCTGCAGCTTGGACGAGGTCGGCGTCGTAGGTGTCTCTGACTCGCCACTGCATGTTCGACTGTCCAGAGCAGATCCAAACCTCACCAACCTGGACGTCGTCCAGCGTAATTTCGTTGGAACCAGCAATCACAAGTGTGTGAGGGCCTCCAGATTGTAGTGGAGCTAACATCACGCTCCAGGTTCCATCGTCGTCCGTAATCGTATCGACCGAGTTTCCAGCGATACTTACAGACACCTGCTCGCCCGGACTGCCTTTCCCCCAAACCTTATTCTCCTGCTTCTGCTGCAAGACCATGTGATCACTGAAAATATTAGGAACCGAAACGTCGGCACGAATTGATTTGTCTGCTAAGAAAATTGAAGCGACGAGCACACAAAGTGTCGGAAACGCATTGCACGACTTCATAAAAAATCCTCGTGATCTTGGGTGGGTTTAAAATTGGAAGGTAGTGCGGGGATTATTGAAAAGTGCGATCCGATACTCAAATGATTGTACCCCTGGGGGAATGCGTTGAAGTATCTGAGGAGAATTCGAACGTGAGCCACTCGATCTTCCTATAGTCCAGCCATTAAAGTTCTCTTCAAGGTCAGTTGCTCGGCGTTTCACGATGCAATTCCGCTCGAGCACGAAGTCCGTTCTCCTCGAAAGTTTGACCAAGGTTTCCTGAAGAAATCGATTGCAGCGTCGTTGGCAGCGACGTGCCTCGTTGAGGTCTTCCAGGATGTCCGTACACGGTCGATTCGATTGTTTGCCAGGCATTATTCCATCGGTATTCACCACCCCCGGGACAAACCAGCTTTCGTTGCCAAAATCGTTGATGGATATCGGCTGGGTCTAGCTCTGGGTAGCGGGCACGCCATTCGTTCAAAATGGCAATGTTACTCCAGGACAACAGCTGCATCCGGCGGTGATACGCACTACTAAAGCTACTGGCCAACAATTTCAAGAGTCCGCCGTCGACGGTCACGCAAAGATTCTCTCCCAGCCACGGCGGGCCCTGGCGGGGTACTGGCTCACCCGTCGCGATTGCTTCGCGTCGAAGGACCTGTCGGTCGATGGCTCGTTTCAGTACTTCTTCGCTTAACGAGAGGATCAAGGCTTCACCGTTCGCGGAATAATATAGCGCCGCCTCGTCCCAAGGGTTTCCAGACTTGGCACGTTCTGACGTGCTGACCTTGACATAGGCCTGCTGATCGTAGTCCAGAGTCTCCCAAACAGTCATTCCAGGCGCCGACTGTTCGATAAACGTCCGCAGCCCTGCAAGAAACGCAATGAGCTTGAAGCCGCTCTTGACCTCGAAGTTCGCAGCGATCGGCAAGCGAAATGCATTCGCTTCCAGATAATCTTCCATTTCCTTCTCATCGTTGATCTTACCGAACTCAGCCCAAAGTGGGTCGTCGTCTAGGTATAGTGCAATCGATTGGCCTATCCAACTTAGCGGATCGACGTTCACCATGGTGGTGGCCATGTTTGCGCCTTGTCGAACGACCTGGGAGTCTGTGTTAAGTGCAAAGACGACGTGCAAGAGAGAATCGTCATGTGGGTCTCCCGAATTTTCTCCAATAACAGCACCCTGTGAGATGGCGACCATATGTCGGTAGCCGGAGAATTCGATCAGCGGCATCACGGTCAGGTCGACAGCCAGCTTTTCGGGCGATGCCTGAAACTGGACGGCGATCGGGTCGAAAAAGTTGCTCCAATTACGCTCATAGCCCTCGCGCCATCGACGGTAAAATTCGGCTTCGTCCTTCGTTACCTTTGTGAAATCAAGTTCAAGAATTGGCGTGAGAAACTCGAGTGTGCCATAGACCGTCGACTGAACACCGTCGGGACCCAGCGTGAACTCACCAGCGTCGGGCAGTGAAAAAGCTGTGTGGAGCGGTCCGGTATTGATTTCTTCCTGCACTAGGTCGTCGAGATAGACCGACTGCAAATCAGCCATCAGCGCCGCAGCGCGAGTTCGACGCGAATTAGCAATTCGCCAACGAGGGCCGCACCACTTGCGGATGGCGTCGTCTGACAGAATTAGCAAACCGGTCTCGTTCTCGCTACCTAGCGGATACCGGTCTCGAAAGAACGTATACTCATCAAGCGAGGCGATTGAAGGATTTTCGCCGTTCGAAACGAGCACGAGTCGTTCCAATTGGTCGAGAGAGTTGGTAACGATGACAGCGCTTCCTATTGCTGCCACATATGAGCAAACTGATCGATCGGGCGAAAGAAAACCGTTGTACGAGGCACCCGCGATTGCGCCATCCACGGTAGTCACATCGATTCGTGAACCGGCCGACATTGCCACTTGCGCGACAATGAACGTTCTCAAGGCGATGGAGTCCTTGGCCTCAAACAGAACTGCCACGTCAGCACCAGTACGCAGATAAGGATCGGCTCCGGTGAACGCGACACTTTCGATCAGACTCGGACCAATCGCTTTTGCCAACTGGCTCAGGCCGAGGCCCAGCTGCTGCTCGTATCGTTGCCGGACGCGAGCATCTTCGGAGCGAGGCTCTGCAGCGCGAAGCACAACGGTTCCTTGTTCGCCAGCATGATCCGCCAGGTCGACCATCGCCTGAAAAGACTGCAGGAATATGACATACTGATCGTCAGGGATCAACTTTGCGAGAGCATCGCGTTGCGGATTGGCATCTTTGATCATTGACGTCCAGTCGAACGCTTGGACGGTAATTCCCTCGATCGATTCTAGCTCGACTGTCGGATGATCAGCGTCAGCGACAGGTAGCAATCGATCGAGTTGCAAGTTCTCACTCACAGCGCGGCCACCACTCACCAGCGCGTAAGTGTCGTCCAGAGAATTAATCCTGCGTCGGATTGCGTTGCGTCGGTTCTCATTAGGATCCTTACTAATTCCCAGGTCCTTGCGGGTGACACGCACCTGATGACGAAACCAGGCCGTGCCCGGCGCGTCGCGGCTCATCAGCATTTCATAGTGTTCCAATTTGCTTTTCAGAAAGGCTTTCCGATGTTCCACATCTCCTTTGTCCGCAGCTATTGAGAACTTCAATGCCACCATGCCGCTGTAATCTGACTTAGGAAGAAAGATCGTGCCGGTGATATTTCGCGCTTGCGGCACGCATATCGCCACCGATGGCGTGCCGGTCGTTAATTCACGGGCAATTCCCCACCATGGCCTGAAGGGTGATCCCATCGCTGTCGGCGTCACATAGATTTCGCCTGGACCATCGAGAACGGCGTAGGGCTGGAGAGCTAATCTGCGCCACCGGAGACGGTAGTCGACCGACGCACTGTCTTCACCACCGGGCCGTTCCCCCTCCTCAATTTTCAAATCAGCTATCGGCTCCACGTAGTACAGCTCTGCCGTTGCTGGCGAACCGACGAGCAGTACAAAGCCAGAAACCACTGCGACAGCTTGCAAGATGCGGATAGCTGACATAGAGCGATCTCCGACATAGAAGTATGTGGCTTGAGTTAGGATATTCTACTTGTGACTAAGCAGACCGCGTTCTTCCACAGTATAGAAAGTGGATAGAGTTTGGATCAACCACTTCGGGCAGAAAATTACGGAAAGTATTCTGGCGGAATTGAAAACAGACTTGCGTAGCCAAGAAGAGTTCTTGGAGAAAAAGGAATCATGCGGGATCATTCCTGCGCGAAATGCAGTCTCTTCGTGTCTTGGCTCTTGGCGGAAAACTCCGAGTCGTCCACGTCAAAATTGACTTTCGTCGGCACAATATTGTGCTTCATGTTCAACTAATGGAAATGAATGAAACACACCAATTCTTGCCAAGAAACTGAATCTCCCTTCCCCCTTCAAATAAGCAAACTAGTCCCCCGATCCCTTCTAAGCAGTCTAATACGTGGAGTTGTTCTTCCTGAATCGAATAGATGCTAAGCCTGCCTACTCTAATTCAAAAAATATCAGATCGTTCAGTATTCGACCTCAGCAAGCAGCTCGTTACAATCTCCGTACCAACTTAGCGATCGGGTTTTCTGCCACCGACCGCTGCCAATCGCAGAGGAGGACGAATGAGATATCAAGTTGCTCGGCTAAGCGAGCTGGAGGCCATCGCATGTCCCTGTGGTAGCTCGCGACGTGCTTTCACCGACGATCCCGACGGGGTCGCGTCAATTCACTTAGTCGAGATTAAGGAAGATGCACGCCCTCATTATCATAAGATTCTTACAGAGATATACTACATCCTCTCAGGCGAAGGAGAGATGGAGCTTGATGGGCAGCGGCTCAAGGTCCAACCTGGAGATGCCATTCTAATCAAACCAGGCTGTCGCCATCGAGCCATCGGCCAAATGAAAGTGCTGAATATTCCTATACCTGCCTTTGATAAAAGCGACGAATGGTTTGACTAGGAGAGATTTCAAGTTCAAGTTGGTACCCTTGAACTAGCTCGCCGCAGACGCAAGCAAGATAGCGAGGCAGCACGAACCTGGCCGATCAAACTTGTCCCGCGACAAGCGTAATATTCTGCCCGCCAAAACCAAAACTGTTTGACGCGACTGTTTTGCACTCGTGCTGCCGAGCCTCGTTTGGCACGTAATCGAGGTCACATGCCGGGTCGGGTGTTTCGTAGTTAATCGTCGGCGGCAGGATGTCGTGCTTCAGGGTCATTAAGCAAACGATCAGCTCGGTTGCTCCCGCAGCGGCGATCAGATGGCCCGTCATGCTTTTTGTGCTTGAGACGGGGATTTTATCGGCTAGCTCGCCGAATGTCTTGCGGATCGCAAGAGTTTCCACCTTGTCGTTCACTGTGGTCGACGTGCCGTGAGCGTTGATGTAGTCGATCTGGTCGGTATTCAAGCTCGCATCGGCCAGGGCCATCTTCAGGCAGCTTGTGGCGCCGCGGCCTTCGGGATGCGTGTCGGTGATGCGAAACGCATCGGCTGTAGTGCCGTAGCCTAGCAGCTCACCATAGATTTGTGCGCCACGCTGCCGAGCGTGCTCGTATTCTTCCAGCACGACCACCGAAGCGCCTTCTCCTAGTACGAACCCGTTGCGATGCAAGTCGAATGGCCGAGAGGCTTTTTCGGGCTCTTCGTTGCTTTCGCTCAATGCGGTGAGCAAATTGAAACCAGTGACGCCAAACGGGTGGATCATACTATGCGTGCCGCCCGAGAGCATCACGTCGGCTTCGCCGCGGCGGATAATTTCGGTCGCCTCACCGATGGCCTGGCTGCTGGCGGCACAGGCGGTCAGACAATTCATGTTCGGGCCTTGGGCGTCGAACATCCCAGCCAGATAGCCGACCGGCATGTTGGGCTCCTGCTCCAGTTCAGCCAACGGGTCGAGTACCTTGAGCCCCTCCTCCATGAAAGCTCGGAGATCCAACTCGTCCGACTGGAGAGCGGCAGTCATCATGGTCGAGAAGCGAAAGAAATCTTGGGCACCCTCGCCTGCGCCAAGATAGACACCAAACTTCACAGGGTCGACTGTTCCCGCGACACCAGAGTCTTCGACAGCTTGTTTGGCCGCGCCTGCGGCAAAGCAGGTATGCCGGCTCCTTTCTTCCCAAACTTGCGGATCTTCGCCCACGGCGTCGATCGACCAATCACGAACCTCGGCGGAGATGTTCGTAGGGAAGCTGCTGGCATCGAACAAGGTGGTGCGGCCTACGCCACTCTTGCCAGCGAGGAGATTGTCCCACAACTCGCTCGGCGTAGTTCCGAGGGGCGTTACACAACCGATTCCGGTGACGACGACACGACGTCGCATGGCTAGGTTCCTTTTTGAGAATCTCTCTCGGGACTCCGCGGATCAGGCAGGATCGGCCGCACATTCCGTGAGCGGGTAGTCTTTTTCCTTCATAGGTGTGCCGTCCTGGTGAACACCCACTTCGAAAATGCCAACCAGCGACAGCCAATGTCGTAAATGACGAGGATGAAACAATCGTTGCCCCTGCAGGGCTTCGTTCGCGTCTCCCAGTCGAGCGAAAAACAATAGCGCCTCGGCGTGCAATCGGTCGCCTACGTGGGCAGTGCCCGATACAGCGGCACCATCGCTGCGGATCGTATCGACACGCACTCGGTATGTGAGTGTTTCTCCATTGCGGACACAGCTATGAAATTTTGCCTTGGCGAGTTTTCCCAGCACGACCAACTCTCCGAAATCGTACCGTTCGCTCACAAGCAAACCACCCGCCTGGGCCATTCCTTCGACCACCAACGAGTTGGGCATAATCGGATAGCCGGCCATGTGGTCGTGCAAATGATCTTCCGCCAGCGTTACACCTTTCACGGCAACAGCGTGCGAGCCGCTGACGAATTCGGTGTATCGATCAATCCAGAACCATCGCATGGGAAGCATCCTTGGAGCGTACTGCTGCTCGGAAAGCCAGCAAATCAGGCCGCCAGCTTATACGCCACGAAATTGCACATGTCCTTAACCGTGAGTTGTTGCCCGAGGTTCTGCACAACCGGCTCGGCCTCGAACTTGCTCAAATCTGCGAACGGCATCCGCTCGCGGAGCTTGGCGATCCCCGTGTCGTTTACTTTGCCATCTTCGACATACTCGACGTTAGTAAGGATATCTTCGGGGAACAGCTCACCCCGTTCAATCTTAATGTCGAACGACTTTTCCAGACGGAACACGATGTCTAAGAAATCGATCGACTCGGCGTCGAGATCACCTTGAAGTGTGGCCTCAGGGGTCACCTCGTCGTCGTCAACTCCTAAAGCTTCAACAAGTGCGTCGCGAACTTTTTCAAAAATTTCGTCTTCTGATGCCATCGTGAGATTAACCTCCAAACAACTTGAATTCTTCTTGTATCTATAAAACGGCCGCGATGTCGATACCGCGGGTGAGTAGCTCCGCTGTAGATCTCTGGTGGGCGATCATCCGCGCATCGAGATCGGCCTGCTCCGGGTTAGTGTCGCCCAGATTGTATCGCTCTAAGACCAATCGCCCGCTCACCGAAACCCGACCCTCTACTTCTCCTTCAAAACGAAAATGGACGAACCGCTCGTCACTTTTTTGTTTCTTGACTTGCACTTTTAAAGTGTTACCCGGTGTGACAAAGTCGGCATATTTTACTGCTCTTGCTTCGTGCAATACAACAATGCTGTGGGCAAAGTTCTCACTAAGCCGTACTAGCCAAGCGCTCGCCTGGGTAGCAGCTTCGAGCATGAATACGCCTGGCAGTACAGGAAAATCGGGAAAGTGGTCCGCAAGGTACTCTTCCGAAAGAGAAACATTCTTGACCGCCGTGAGTTCGGTGTCGGGCTCAAATGAGCAGATCCGATCCAGTAGCCAAAATCGCATAGACGGATATCCAAAGAACAGCCGGGGGCTGCGGGGGGAAGGGGTAGGACGGCAAAAGCGAACCGGCGATTATAGCCCCCGCTCATCTTCTCTACAACGGTCGGTAGGCCCGATTTCCCCTTGAAAAACCGTGGTTGCCAGCAGGATATGGGGGGTGCGATAACCTTGCGGGTCGATCCGGAAATTGCGTCAGATGCCCGGTTCCATCCTCGCTATCTGGCGAGAATGTCGATTCAGCTCAGCAGCAGCTGGAAGCGATTCACTGACCGCCGCTTAGGTCTAAACGCCGCTTTTCGTCCCGGGCCTGCTCGACCAGGGGCCGCAATTCCTGATTGTTGCCGTAGAGTTCGAGAATGCTATCCAGGATCTTACGCGCCCCGAAAACGTCGTTCCTAGCGATCAATTCACGGGCTTTTGAGAGCTGTTGCTCCAGGAAATCAGATTGGCTCTCTGTTGGGTCTTGCTGAGCCTTGATTCGCTCGATCTGCCGACGAGCTAGAGCAACAAATGCCTGGTCGTATTTCTTTTCGCTATCAGCAAACAGATTCACAAGTGCTTCGTACTTTTTCCAGGCCGTAAATCGGTCGCCAAACTGTTCGTAACTTCGCGCCTCGCCAAACTGTCGCTCTGCTTCAGTTTGTGGGGGGCGCCTGAGCCGTTCATTATTGTTCAAACGAGTTTCGGCACGATGAATTGACACGCGGCGGTCGAACTGAGCGATTTCGTCAGCATGTGCGCTTTCAGGAAACCGTTCGCGGAAAGAACTCAGAAACCGCTCTTCCGCCTTGCTCCATTGGAGTGGATCGTCCGAAGCCATGAGTGGCTTAGCTTTGGCAAATAAGGCCTCTTCACCAGGCGGAAGCAGTGCCCACACGCCTAAACCGATAACGCTTACCAGGCAGGCGGCAAGGAACCATGCGCGTTCGTAGAACGGACTGGTGTCACGCTCTCGAGTGCGTCCTCTGCGTTTGATGCGGCGCACTTCGCTACGATCATGATCCATCGTGAGCGAACCCTTTTGTCCCGACCAGGCCTGCTGCGCAGCGCCCATGCCCGAGGCTACCTTACGCTTGGCGTTGACGATCGCACGGTGTGTCTCCTCCGCCGAGGGGAACCGGTCTTGCCGTTTTGATTCAAGGAGCTTCGCCACCAGTACATCGAGCCAAACAGGGCAATCGAGCACCTTCTTGGAAACCCGTGGGGCGGGCGTTTTGCGACGTACTTGCACCAAGTCGGAAGGAGAAGTTGCTTCCCAGGGCAATTCACCGGTAAGGCACTCGTAGAGAATCACCCCTAGGCTGTATAGATCGGCCGTTGGATACGTTGCCGATTGTTTGCCGCGAAATACCTCTGGAGCTAGATAGTTCGCTACCTCCATCGGGCAGCGTAACCCGAGCACTTCGTCGTGATCGCCCCAAACGCAGTCGAAACCGGTGACTTTCACTTCGTCGTTAGCGGTCAGTAGAATTCGCGTTGGTGTAAGCCGCTGATGGACGATCTGCCTGGCGTGTGCATGGTGCAGCGCCGTGCAGACCGCATCGGCCATGTCGACGGTCAGTTCCCACGGCAGTCGACCTCGTCGATCGAGACGGGTGCGCAGAGATTCGCCTTCGATTAATTCCAGCGCCAGATAGGGCTGTCCCTCTTCGACGGCTCCGCCGAAATAACGAACAATCCGAGGATGCGCCATTTTCTGTAGCGTCTTCACGTCGTCGGAAAATGTGCTGCCCCGCATTGGGCGATTCACGATGCTCCGGGGGAGCAACTTAATGGCCATCGACATTTTGCGCTCGACATGCACACCGCGCAGCACGTTGCTTTCGGCGAGGCCGTCTAGCGGTTCTTCCAGAGCGAATGGGCCAAGGCGCGTGAGCGGCATGATGAGAGGCTCGACGACAGGTGCGGAAATTCCAAGTGACGAAATACCCAATGACAGAAGAGAATGACGAATTTCTCTAATGTCGAATGACGAACCAGCGCAACTGCCCTCCGTCATTCAGACTTAGTCATCGATTCGTAATTGGGTATTTCGTCATTCGTCATTGCAGCGAGGAGGGCAATAACGATCTGGCAAAGGGATTTATGATTTAACCCGTAGGCTCTGCCGAGGCAGTCTCCGGTTTCGGCGGTGGTTCCGGTTTGCCGTTAACAATCTTATCGTGGCCGACATGATCTTCGACCTGGCGGAGCATGTCGTCCGTTGTCGGACGGTCGTAAATGAAGTCGTCCAAAGTGAGAATCGCTTCGCGGCCATTTTGCTCGTAGTGCAGCTTGGCAATTCCTTTCTTGTCCCATTTTTTCTTATCAATTGAGGTGATCTGATCGAATGTGAGTTCTTGACCGCGACTCGTGCGCAGCCCGGACTCATCCATCTCGATCCAGCGTCCCCTGCATCGCAATACGTGGATCAGCACCAATAGCCCAGCCCCACCCGCGATCGCAAACATGTAAAACTGAACCGTGATCTCCACTTTGGTTTTCGGCTCGCCGGGATCGTAGGGCTGCCAGCCTCGTTCTGCCGTGTATGCCGTCCACTCTTCCAGCTTGCCTTGTTCTTCATGTTCCAGAAATGCCAGCGCCCGTTTGCGTTGATTGGGATAGGTGACCGAGCCATCGTAGTAGGCCCATAGACCGAACCCGAGGCAAAATAAACCAACTACTGTCAGTCGGATGAGATGACGTTTGCTGATGTCCGTCCGGAGGGCCATCTGGGGTTTCTCCTTGGCGGGGGATTTCTGACGTCTCGAGGCAAGCTAGAAAGAGATTCGTTCGCAACGCAACCTTTATGCTCTTGCGCAGACTGCGTCCTTTCTAACAGACTAAAGCTCATTATGGAACACACGACCGTAGGCGCTAAGCGGCAAATCGCACCTCGTCCGGCAATTGCACTGTAGGTCAGGTCTCCCAATGCGAATAACCCTTCTTTTCCGATTTCGTGCCATCAATCTAGTGGCGGGCTCTGGCGGCTGCTAACGCTTTTTTTGTTGGCAATCCACCTGCTGGCATGGGAAAATGGAGGTTGGCGTGAGCCCGTTGGCTCCCGTACCACTTTCTCTTTTCTATTGCACGGTAATGCCATGCGATCTGGTCGTCTAACTGTCTGGTGGCGGAGATTTGTAGTCCTCGTGGGACTATGCGCCGGGCTGGCGATCTCTTCGAACCTAAGGGCGGATGTCGAAATCATTACTTCCGATGGACGGGTCCTAACTGGCGAGGTCGACTCCCGTACAACGGCCGACACCCTCTGGATTCGTCAGGAATCCGACAACATAATTCTGGCTACTCCCGTGAACTGGGCAGCAATTTCTTCGGTCACGGTCGAGGGCCAGCCGATGGATGTGGCGCAGCTTTCCGCAAGCTCCGAACAGCTGGTAAGTGAAGCTCGCTTCGGCTTCCTAGCCGAATATGAACCAAAGCTATCAATTCGCAAAGTCGAGGAACAACTTGTCCCTATTGGACGTGTTACTAATATCGAAATGGAAGCGGTGCTCGTAAATCTCGATCGTGACGTCGAGCCGGATGGCTACGAAGTGGCGATCGCTGTTGTGGATGAATATGGTCACGATGTGCCGGTGAAAGGTAGCCTTTATGTTCGGCTCGAGGGCGAACGCAACGTGCACCACACCGGACGGATTCGGTTTGAAGTTTTCGAGACATGGACCCAACCTGTTGCGCCACACGATTTTGTCGATGGCGTCGCAATGTACGTCTTGCCGTTTCGGGCGTTTGCCCCTGAATTCGACGACGAGCTCCGCCCCGCTGCACAATTAAATGTGCGACTAGGTGTCTTTGGCCAAGGCAACTACGCGTCGACCGTTCCTGTACCACTCTGGTACTACAGTGAGTTTCGCGACCGAATGCAAATGTTCGCTGGCAGCCGCTTCTTTCGTGACGAACTCACCAGTCGAGTCCGCCATTACAAGAACAACCAGCCCGGAATCTATCGCCGACCTTGGTCGTGGTAATCCCAGTTTTCCGCTGCATCTAAGGCACGTTGTGCCACAACAACAATGCGGGAGAAGGGTATCATTGTTGTGGTCAGCATTATGGCCCAACTACTCGGCTCGGGAACAACGACTGTCGTAGCTGAGAGTGGAGTCGTTGGACCATAGTTTGTTACCCAATCGGCCAAGTCCGAAGAGCTAAGCGGATCGGGCGACTCGCCACGTTGCCATATCAACAAGTCGGTTCCATCGACTTCGCCATCAAAGTTAAAGTCGCCTTCCGGGACGAGAGTCAGATTCGTAGTTATCGGGTAGTGATCCGATGGATAGCTGCCCGAGTAACTTGTGTGTACAATCTCGGCCGCATTGGCGTGGAAATCGTTGCTGTGCAGCATGTAATCGATGCGTTGTCCGTCGATATGTCCGATGAATCCATGGTTCGTCCTCTCGTTCGGACCTTGGACAGGGAATATCGTGCGGTAACTGTCCACAAGCTGAAAGCCGTTAGGATCATCTTGCCCTAGCAGATTCAAGTAGGCTGGCTGGAAGTCGAACGCATTTAGATCGCCCATGACCATCAAAGGTCGGTTGCCCGCAAGAAGTTTTACTCGATCGCGAACTAATCCAGCCGAATACTCTCGTGCTTCAGTTCCGGGAAAGCCCTGCGCCCAGTGCGAATTGAGTATGAAATATTCTTGATCGCCCGCCTGATTATCTTCCAATATCACCCAAGAGGCGATTCGAAAGGTCGTCCCCGGATAGAAGCTTGGTGTATCTGGTGTTAAGCTTAGCCAAAATGTTCCTTGCTCGGTTTGTGTAAATCGATCCGAGCGGTAGAAGATGCCGCTGTATTCACCGAGCGTTGCGCCATCTTCGCGGCCCACGCCATAAAAACTGTAATTGGGCAACGCACTTTTTAGGTCATCTACTTGATTGTTGAATGCTTCCTGCACGCCCAAGATGTCTGGTTCGTAATCGTTAATAACCGCGCTGGCCAGATCGCGGCGATGGCTACCGGAGGTCGATATCCAAGCATTCGCGTCACTCGAGGCCGCTCCGAAATTGAAATCGGCTCGAATATTGAATGACATTGTCTTGAGTTCAACAGCCTCTGCCGCAGCTCTCTGATCGATACTGGCGGCGAACAACAGCAGCAGAGCAAGAGTTGGGGCCTGATAAGCTCGAATCACGCTCGACTCCCGAGAAAGGCCCGATAAAACACCGATGAAACCGCTTTCATTTAGGTTAGTGGCTGAGAACTTGCCTGTCAAACTATTTACCCATGTCGCCCGCCATACGAGCTTCGGCGAAGTACCGTCCTTCAGCTAGTCATATGGAGTCTGGATTGAGCGAGACTCAGCCCGTCGGTATTCCACTTTTCTCCACGGCAAGAGGGCGAACCCCTGTGGAATCCAGTGTGTCTACGGGCCCGTACCGAAAAGGACCAGCCGAAATGAACAACCAACAACTTCGCGCTATCGGCTGGAAGCCGTTCTTTCAGCAACAACTCCCTCCCGATGGGATGGAGGCCGCTGTCGTTGCTCGAGTATCGGCCCACCATGGAAGTCAGGTTCTCCTGCTTGGCGAGGCAGGCGAAATTAGCGTTCCAGTTCAGCTTGCAGAATCTGCCGGTGAATTCGCAGTCGGCGATTGGCTGGTGCTATGCGCCAAGGACAACCGGGCAGTCCAACGGCTTGAGCGGCAGACATTGCTGTTCCGTAAAGCCTCGGGCGAGGAAGTCAAACCGCAGCCTATAGCAGCGAATCTTGATACCATTTTCATCGTCAGTTCGTGTAACGAGGACTTCAATCTATCGCGCATTGAAAGATATCTTGCCCTCACAATACAGTCTGGCGCGGCGCCAGTTGTAGTCTTAACGAAGGCCGACCTTTGTGCGGACCCCGCCGCTCTACGTCGAAAGGCAGAGCAACTTCATGTTGGACTCTTAGTTGAAACCCTTGATGCCCGCCAGTCAGATCAGGCAGACGCGCTTAAAACCTGGTGCGGACCTGGTCAGACCGTGGCGTTGTTAGGGTCATCAGGAGTCGGCAAGTCCACTTTAGCGAACGCTCTAGGAGCGGGCAGTCTGACGACGAGTGAGATTCGTGATAAAGACGGCAAAGGAAGACACACTACAACTTCACGCTCGCTTCACCTGCTGCCCAGCGGTGGCCTTCTGATGGACAATCCCGGCATTCGGGAGCTTCAGTTGCCGGCCTGCGAAGACGGCATCATGGACGTCTTCGAGGAAGTCGTACGCATTGCAGCAGATTGCCGATTCAGTAATTGCAGCCACGATGGAGATGCTGGCTGTGCCGTTACGGCTGCACTAGAATCGGGCGAACTCGACAGACGGCGATACACCAACTTTCAGAAACTCAATGCGGAACAGGCACACAACTCAAGGACATTAGCAGAGCGTCATGAACGCGACCGTAAGTTAGGGCGGATGTATAAATCGGCCATTAACAACAAACGCCGCCGACGCAAAGAGCAATGAGCTCTGCTATGGACCGATCAAGTTTGCGTGCCGCCGCCTTAACGCCTCTCTAAAGTCTCGCACAGCAGCTTGCTCTATGCTAAGAGTGGCCGGCAATCATTGGAGCATTTGGTAATTTAAGCACTCTGGGAATCATCCAGCAGGAGGTTCCGAATCGTTCTGCAGTCGACGTGCTCAGGGAGAGTACGGGTGGCAGCGACGCTTGTAACCCAACGGGATTGTGATCTTATCAACCCAAGGTTGTGAGCGCTAGCAAGTTACCCGGGAATCTGACCCACAAAATTTCTTAGGCCGTCCGCGAGTGAAAGAAATCGACTGTTCTCAGCACTCGATTCCGATAGAATAGTATTGCAAGGGGTAGTTGGTATTGGCGATCCATAATTCGGAGACCGGCATTTCCGTTTTTCTTGGCTCTTCGGCAATATTGGCGGAGGAATAGATGAGAGCTAGGCTGATCAAAATGCGCCGCAGTTTATTGTTGCTTCTCCTGTTGATCTACGGTTGCGCGGAGCAGCCATCGACTCAAAAGATGGCCACATCAACTGCATCTGAAGATAGCGCGCGCAGCTCGAACACTCCTCAAGTAAGTGAGGCGTTCGCGAACGTTCCCGTGAAGTTTGCCGCTCCGATCCAGCTTGTTACTGAGGCCGGACCGATCGCTGTGGAGGAACCAGGTTACGCATCGCCTTGCTGGGCAGACATGGATCGTGACGGTATCAAAGACCTACTTGTTGGCCAGTTTAGTGGTGGTAAGATACGCGTCTACAAAAATTTGGGCGGCCTGAAGTTTGCCAGCGGTGAGTGGTTGCAGGCTGGCGGAGCTGTTGCTCAAGTGCCAGGTGTCTGGTGATGCACGAGTTCTACTCCACAGTTAGTGGATCTCAATGACGATGGTTTTCAAGACATTCTTTCTGGTTCGTATTCCCGGATGGGCCAGCCGATGGCTGGATTGTTTCAAGTCCTGTGGGGACAGGAGAGCGGTGAGTTTCAGGCCGCCGAGCCACTAGCCGATGCGGATGGCAACCTGCTCGAAATTCCACCCGGGAAGGATGCTGAGGACAACGGAGGTGTCAGCCTCGATACGATCTGTACTCGCCCCACTGCGGTCGATTGGGATGGTGACGGTGACCTCGATCTGGTTGTTGGCAATTTCGGGGGAACATTCTTCGTATTCGAGGGCGAGGGAGGTGGCGTGTTCTTGCCGACGCCAGAACAAATCGTTGTTGGCAATGAGCCTTTGAAGATTCTGGGCCATCACAGCGATCCTTTCATTGTGGATTGGGATCTCGACGGAGATCTCGATGTGGTCAGCGGTTCAAGTCAAGGTGGTGTCCAATGGGCTGAGAATGAAGCCGGAGCCGGTGAGCCCGCTCGACTTACTCAATTTAAAGGATTAGTGCCCGCGGCAAAACAAATCGAACTCGGGCAACTTATCAAAGCAAACGATCTTCAGGGGCCGACAACGTCCACGCGCGTATGGGTCGACGACGTCAATTCCGATGGAAAATGGGATCTGATTGTGGGCGACTCAGTGACGCTCACTTCGCCAGTGGCGGGGATGACGGTCGAGGCGTACGAAGAAAAACTGGAAGAATGGCAGAAGAAGCTCTCAGCTGCCAGTCAGAGAATGAGCACAGCGATGACCATCTCAAAGGATTCTCAGGAGGAGAGTAACGATGAGACAGCTGTCGTAGCGACCGACGAAGCCACCGGTGATTCCGACTTCTCTACTGTCGTAAGTGGTTGGATCTCGTCACTGTTTGGCGATGGGTCAACAAAATCATCTCTGTCCGCGCAGGAGAAAGCCCAGCAAGAAATCAGCGATCTGTACCAGCAGAGGTCGGAGTTTATGGACTCCGAATCAACTGGATTCGTTTGGATCTATTTACAACAATAGCCAAGATGCTGGATTCATCTGCAAAGGCTCGAAACGATTGAAATTGGAGAATCGACATTGTCTATTTATCAGCGTTCTATTGGATTGACATTATTAGTGCTGTTATTTTCTGGCTGTGGTTCAGACGTGAGCACTCCCGAGACCAACGCCGACGCGCCAGCCTCGGTAGATTTCGCCGATTTGGAGTTTTCGTCCCCCCCCGTTTCGCACCACGATGACGGTGGCCGCGTGCAGGTCGAGCTTAGCTCAGCGTGGAACGATGATGGCCGTCTGATCGTTCGCGCCGTCTTTTCGCCGGACGACTCGGGGTTCCACCTATACGATAGCGAACTGCCGATGACTGGTGTCATGGGCATCGGTCGCCCGACGCTCATCGAGGTGGGCGATGACAAAGGTCTCGCCGAGGTCGGCGCGTTGGTGGCCGACAAGAGCGCGCTGACACATTTTGACAAGGCGATTAACGCTGCGCTGTCGGTGTACCCCGATGGGCCTGTAACGCTTTATTTGCCGATTCGTTTCGAATCAGCGCCGGAGGGGCCAACTCAGCTTCCAATTCAAGTGACCTACATGTCGTGCAGCGACCAACGGTGCAACGTTCCAGTCGAACGGGCGGCCCAGGAGATCACGATTCTTGCGCCCAGTACAACTCCGTAGGCGAAATGAATAGTCCACGCGCAAAAAAAATACACAGAATTGAGAGCGTGTTCTAGGGCATAATTTGCGAGGGTGGTCAGTGGGCACCATAGCTCGTCCATGTTCTCTAACCATGTCCTAGAGGATTCTCCCTCATGCACAGGATGCTCGGACGCCTTAAGCAATGCTGCTGGCTAACCTGGGTCGTGTTTGTGATCGTGAGCCTCGCGATGACGCTGATTGCCATACCGGGTGACCCGGCTGGACCCTACGAATACCTCGACGGGATAGACCGAAGTGGCTGGAGCAAGCAACTTGAGGAAGCGATCGAGCGTCGGTACTCGACCGGCGACCTCGGCACCAAGCAGCGGGTGATTGTCGATCAGTACCGGCACGGCTGGCCTCTGCCTTGCATAACTCGGGGCATAGGGAGGGTTGTGCGGCGGACCAGCGGAGCAGGGCTGGTTGGTAGGAAAGAGACCTTCGTACATGGCCACCCTCGGACGCAACCTTTGCTGTCAGTTCGACTGCCGAGCGACGGAGATTCTTTCACCAGCGTTAGAACCTCGAACCGTAACGCCTTTAAGTTAGTGCCAACGGACTGGGAGGAAACCGCGCTTTGGTGGAGCGACTACAACCGCTGGCCATTGGCCTCCGATGGTGCCGAGTGGCATTTCGACTATCTGCTGTTCGACTTAGCTGTCATGCTCCTTATCCCGCTTGCTGCCGCAGCCTTGACGGAGTGGTGGATACGAAGGCGGGGTGGTGCTCTGCGGTTCCGCTTGTTTGATCTCATGGTAGTCTTCGTTGTTTGCTCTCTAGCGTTCGCATGGTACCGAAGTCACGCGGACCTCCGCCAAATTGAGCAGGGAATCGAGGCAAATGGGTCGCCGTTCTTGTTCGCGTCTGGATCCTTGCGGGAAGGATGGGAGGATCGCCAGCAGGGGCGGCCGAGTTTCAATAGCTATCGCCGGGAGTATTTCGGACCTGACTGGTTGAGGCGATTGTTCGGCAATCGTGAGTTTCTCCGGTTTTCTAAGCATGTTGTCGCCGTCCAGTTGGTCCCCAATGAGTCGTGGAAAGCGAACCTCGAAATTCTGCCGGAGCTGGACCATCTCGAGTCAGTATCGCTACCAAGGGGCGCGACTCAGCGGGTTATCGGCCAGCTAGAGAAACTCTCTCAGCTGCGGGAGGTCCAGATCAGTGTCGGCTCACACGATTCGCAAACGATACTCGGCGAGACGACGGACCTCACAGGGGATCGTTGGATAAATGCCCAAAATTTGGTGTTGCTGCAGTCGCTGTCGATTGTGGAGTTAGGCCTGATGGGTGAAGATTTGCTCGTCGAGGATATTGAACAGATCGTCTCGATGCCCAGTCTAAAGCGTCTCGAACTGGTTGATCCGTCATTGTCTTTGCCCCAACTAGAGCGACTCAGAGAAAAGAATTCTCACGTAGAAATCGTCTGCGGATGGGGGCAAGAGTTTTGGTCCACTGCATCGCCAGGCAGGCACTTCAGTTTCCGCGAAACCCCGCCCAGGGGCGTCGATCGGCGGATTAAGTTGATCAAGCAGCGGCGAGCGGCGGCCGACGTGGCAGATCGTTGAACCAGCGATTTTATCCGAGGCGTCGAATTCATTGTTCGCCACATTTTTTGGAGTTGTCACTCCGAAGCGAGATGGCCCCAGGGTGGCCAACAATTGTAGCTGAAATGTTGCGAGCGGTTTTCTAAAATGAGGGGTGAGTTTTGGGGCCCTCAACGATGCGTCGCAACGCGGCTATCGGTTGGTAGTTTCTAGTTACTAGTTACCAGTTGCTAGTTGCTAGCGATTAGAAACGATCCGCTAACAACTTTTGTCCACAGTAAGGAAGTCAAAATGACCTAAACTCAGCCCTTATTGTCACGCTCGAAGTGCAGATTCGGCTTCTATACTCTTCGTCGATCAAAATGACGACGGACAAAACTCTTGAGATTTGACCCAAAACATGGGACCCCAGGCATGGGGACAAAACTGGTCGAGTGTTGAGAGCCTAGGGTCGAGAGCCAGCGGGTAAAGAGGGCGGAATGCCGATCTGTGTATCGAAACGGTGCCGTACGACGAGTTGCCCGAGAAAGGAGATTTATCACTCAAAGAAGAAGGCCGTCTCACGACGGCCTTCTAAGAATCGCAAATTGTTAGGTTTTCTAGTTGCGTCGGCGAACCGAAGTACAAGCCAGCAGGCCAACTAGGGCTAGGAAGCAAGTGGCAGGCTCTGGAATAAAGTCGCCCGTGTTCACCAAGTCGGCATCTGTAACACTGGCAGAAAACGGTAGACTTGCGTCGGTAGCCGCGGTGCCCGCGCTAATTTCTGTGTTAGCAAAAGCCCAGTCGACGCCAAATACGCCGAAGTAATCTTCCAAGGCAGGATTCTTCTGGTCAGTACCCAGACCAGTGAAGCTCAGGTTTCCAGCGAAAAGCGAAACGCTAGGCGTAAACAACGTCCCGGTGAAAGAACCCGACAAGAGAACGTGGGGTCCCGCTCCACCGAAAATAGAAACTGAGTTGGGATCCAACACGTCAGCCGCGGTCAGTACGAAAGAACCGCCGCCACCCCAAACCTGACCGGTTGCATCCCCGCCGAGATTCGCACCCGTACTAAAATCGAGATCGGCTCCAACGATTGAAAGAGCGCCAGCAGGTCCAGCATTCAGAGGAGTGCCGATACCCATGATTTGATCAAATAGAATATCGGTGCCAACTAGTGGTGCAGCGCCCCCGCCGTAAGCGATTGTACCGCCAAAGACCGATACGTCATCGAACTCTAACGTTACGGGAGCAGCATTGGCAGAGTTTGCGGCTGTAAAGATTAGCAGCGAGGCCAATGTGAGTTTGAAGAGATGTGAATAGGTTGTCGAATTTTTGTGTCCGGTCATTAGCTTTACACCTTGAATAAGGATGCCCAGTTGAACCAGGCATTCGCATTTAGATTTCTCTTCACCAAAGAAGTGAAACCGGTTTCAGTCCACCCCGAACGACCCACAGAGGGTCGCTCACTTAAACTGCGGAACCGCCACAATTTGCCTAGAGTATAAGAGTTTCGAATCAAGGGGGCAACGATTTGGTGCAAAAAATCGAATAATTTCCCCGGGAAAAGTGAAATATTCTCCTTCCCGGAGCGACTACACGACTGATATCCCCCCAAAATGGCGGGAATCTCCCCATTCGCCTACCCAAGGGATCTCCCCACTTGATCGACTGGGACACCATCGTCGCACAGCATGGCCCTGACGTCTGGAGGACGGCCTACAGGCTAGTATCCGACCGCGAGCAGGCAAACGACTGCTACCAGGAGACTTTTCTGCAGGCGGTCGCGTACGCTCGTCGGCATCAAGTCGAGAACTGGGGTAGCGTGCTGAAGCGGATTGCCACAGCGAGGGCGATCGACTGCCTCCGTCGCCGTTACCGCCGCGGCGCAGCGCCCCTAGCAGGTGAAGGGCCCGTCGACCGGCGAGAACAACTGCCTGAGCAGCCGGCGGAAATGCGGGAATGGATGGACCAATTCCGCGCAGCATTGACTCAACTGCCCGAACGCCAAGCTGAGGCTTTCTGGCTCTGCGAAGTGGAGTTGTTGGGACGTGAAGAAGTTGCCAGGCGGCTCGATTCCAGTTCCCGACAGGTCGCGGTTTGGCTTCATCGTGGGAAACGAAAACTACGAAAACTGATGGCAGCAGTGGGAATCGAAAACAAGGTGCAACCATGAACGACAGTAAGTCACCAGAAAATCTTGATCGACTGCAGGGGGTTGTCGATGCTTTTGTCGACATGAGCGTGCCGCACGGTCCAGACGAAGCGGCAAACCAACGCCTGATAGCCGCATTGCGGCACGAAGATTCGCAATTAGTCGAAACGTCGACTCCTCGCAAACAAGGAGCAAGAACGATGCGCCGCCTTTCTGGTTTAGTCGCTGCCATGTTGGCCGCAGTTGCAATTGGGTGGCTCATTCTGCAGATGAGCGCCAATCCTCGCCAAGCCTTTGCGGCAATGGTCGAGCAGATCCAAAATATTCGCACTGCCAGCTACGTTTTGGAAATGGAATTCGAGGGTCGACCCAAGTTAGTGACTAAGACCATGCTTATGGAGCCCAATTGGTCGCGAGCGGAAGTCAAGACGGACAAACTCGATTTCGTTAACATCTTTAATTTTGAAGAATCCAAGATGCTCAACCTATTGCGCACAGATAAGAAGGCGCAATTGGTCGAATTTGAGGGTCTACCGGAAAGCGAACGCCAGAAGAACTTCATGGAGCAATTCCGGGAAATGAAGAAAGACGAAGCGGAGTATTTGGGACGAGAGTTGACCGACGGGGTTTCTGCATTGAAATTTCGCTACGACGATCAGTCAGAGCACTACACACTATGGTTAGATCCAGACGATAATCTGCCCGTGCGGGTCGTGATGACTGACGTTGAGAACGAAGATTCGGTGAGCGCGCGGATGACAATGACAGATTTCCAATGGAATCCTGAACTTGACGAGTCGCTGTTTACTCTGGAAATACCTGAGGGATACGAAACATTAGAATCGTCGGTGGACGTTGGTGATAAATCGTCGGACGACTTCGTGATCATGTTGCGGTTCTTCGTTCGAATCAACGACGACAGGTTTCCCGACGAGCTCAACTTGCTCGCCATGGTTCCGAAGATTCAGCAGGCGCTCTACAAGCCTGGTTTATCTGAGGAACAGCTGTGGGCCTATTCGGCGAAAAAGTTGGCCTATGCCTTGGATCGCCCAGAGATCGTCGACATGAAAGGGGAGGAGCGAAAATCTTTGGGATTAGAGCTGGCAAATCCTTTTGGCAACGGGGCACTATACATGGAGACAACCAAGCAGACGCACCACTGGCACTACCAGGGCAAGGGGGTCAAGCAGGGTGAGGCCGATAAGATTGTCGCTTGGTGGTATCCGAAGAAAGAAAAGGCCGAAGCGGGGGTCGATCTCGACACAGCCAATGTTCTCTATGGCGACTACCGGATCGAGACGATGCCGGTCGACGAATTGCCGGAGAAAGGAGAATAGCGACTCAAAGAAAAAAGGCCGTCTCGCGACGGCCTTTTGTGAAACTCGAATTCAAGATTAGACTAGCTGCGTCGACGCATCGAAGCACAGGCCAAGAGGCCAGCTGCGGCCAGGAAGCAAGTAGTCGGCTCGGGTACGTTCGGGGTTACCACGACGCCATTAACTGCTTTCTTCTTAATAAACGCTGAGCTAACCGAGTCAGCCGCTGCCGTGAGTGTATTATCCCATTTTAGCCGCGCTTTGGTGACGCTTCCATCGACATTGTTATCAGCTAAGAAAGCATCCAAGTCGATGAAGACCGACCCGTCCCAAATAACGGCGGTTCCATCGTCGCCTGGTCGAGAGTACTCGCCGCCATTAACGCCAGCTCCAGTAGTCATCTGCATATTCTGCATAAGAACCGGCAAGCCCAACCCGCTGGCGTCTGCATTATTAACCTCTAAGACAGTTACGAAAAACGCGGCACCAACGGACGCTTCCGCGGCACCACCGTTCAGTCCCGATAGCGTATGATCGCCAGCTTCGCTAATCATAATATTGCTAAGAAACTTACCAGGATCTGACATTAGGACAGTGTCGATTGTGCTATCCACGATAACGCTACCAGGACCATTTACCGCCGCAAGAAAATTCGGTGGGCTGAACGTAATCGAATTGCCAATATAGGACGGAGCGGCAAACAAAGCCGTAGCGCCACCGTTCGACTCTGTGACGTCGATGTACATCAAATCAGGCGCAGCGTGCGTACCGTAGTTCTGGATGAACGCAGCAGAAGCGGTGCTGGAAGCTACGACCAGAACCAGACAAGAAAGTGCAAACGCACTGAGCGTAACGAAGAAAGAAGATCGATTTCGGCGCGCATCGGTGCCGAGGAATGAGTACCTATGATGTCGGATCATTAGGCTGGTCCTTCGTAGTAATGCTTGAACAGCAAAAATAAGCGAATAAGGGTGCCCTGGAATGACTCCGAAGAGCCAGCCACGCCGGCCATGGAATCGCCACAACCTGCCAAGAGTATAAGAACACCAAGGGAGGGTGGCAATGATTTGGTGCTAGAAAAATCGGCAAATGTCTCGGTCTTAACAGGACCCAGTCTACGAGGCGACCATCGATGCATTGATCTCTTTTCTGCGCAAGAACTTGCGAAGATTCTAAGAGCCCCTAAATGCGTAGCCCTGCGGAGGGGCATGGTTCTCGAAATTCGGCTACCCACATCGTCGCCACAGTACGAGAGGCATGCTCTCGAGGTCAAACGAGGCCAGATTTTGCGGCATTCGAAACCTTCCGATTGTATCGGTTGCGTGCCGTTTCTTCGTCACGGCGTCTGCTTACCGCACATTTTCCAGGAGAGTCTAGACTTTTTCTGCCGGGCAGCGACGTAGATTTTACGATCCACGATATCGCAAACCGACGGGAGAACGCGCGAGATGACCACAGCCCAACCCTTACTGGAAAACTGGACTCCCGAGCAAGCTGCGCGGATGAGCAACGCCATCTTTGTCGCGCAACATCGGCTTCATGATTTGGATATGTTCCTAGACGAGCGGCTCGTCGAATTAATCGACAGTCATCCACGCCGCGACCTAGGCATCAACACAATGGGCGACGACCCTGTGCGACACGATCAGTGGCAGGAAGGTTGTGCTGGCAACCTTAGCGCAGAGCAGTTGTTTAACGCTGTGGAGCAAGGAAGGGTCTGGCTGAATCTGCGTCGTGTAATGGACCACCACGCCGAGTACGCAAAGTTGGTAAACGAATTGTACAGTGAGTTGGAGCGAGCATGTCCCGGACTAACAACTTATAATCGATCCGCGAATCTTCTCATTTCTTCGCCAGACGCAATTGTGTACTACCACCTGGATTGTCCGGTGAACATGCTTTGGCACCTACGCGGGACCAAGCGTGTGTGGGCCTATCCATTAGAGTCGGGGATTGTCTCCGACGAAACGATCGAAGGCGTGCTGTGCGGGGAGAAATCTGAAGAACTGGAGTTTCATCCAGAGTGGGACAAGTTTGCAGTCAGCTATGACCTCGAACCGGGCGAGATGGTCACTTGGCCCCAGCACACTCCTCACCGGGTTGTAAATACTGGTGGCGTAAACGTATCTCTGTCGACCGAGCATATGACGCGCGCTGCGGCTCGAAGGAACAATATCTACTTGGCCAACCGCCACTTTCGGCAGATCTTACCTGGCCGCTATCGGTCGACCAAGCTGAATGGTTGGCGGCCCGCACTCAAGGAATTTGCGCTTCGCGCCGTACGTCGTCTGCCGCTGCTGGCGCCCAAAGAACCAATCGGATTTCAATACCCAATAACGTTCGAAGTCGATCTCGACGCCCCATTCTGCGTGCGGCAATTCGAAGCAAAGACGGAATCGTCCCAGCCGGTGCACTTGTAGGAACTATTGTCGTTCCGCGGTGTTCACCGCAATGCTCGAATCGGCATTGCTCACTTGGGCAGTGCGCTTGAGCAGGAGTGGATAAATCCGATCCGCGAAGGCCTTGGGTTCGACGTAGCCTTCCATGAAGTCGAGCACATTACCCTCGGGCGAAATCAACAATGTGGAAGGATAGCCGCGCACACCCAATTTCTGCACAAGATCGCGATAGTCGCGAGAGTGGGCCATTACGGTTTCGGTGCTTTGGCTCAGCATCCTTGCAATGGCCGGGTGCTGATAGGTTTCCTTCATCATCTTCTTACAGTACAGGCAGCTGTCAGACGTAAACATCACCAATAGCGGCTTCTTGGTGGCGACAGCGGATTTCCACGCTTGCTCGACGGAAGTGTGAGTAAAGATGGCCTTCCCACGACTCGCCTGCTGGTGGACCAGTTGAGCTTGGGAAGCTTGGCTACCCACGGTCAATAGGACTAGAGTTAGTACGCTAGCAAATGTGGATTTCATCACGGGAATGCCTGATTTGAGGGTTAAATGTTCGCCAATGCTGGCTTCCGGGCCAGCGGAACATCTTGGGGAGCTATTCCATTATCGTAATCAGACATCAGCAGAGTATGTGAAACCACGTACAAACAACTGACAGAATGATCCGCTCAACTGCCTCAGGAGGTGAAATTATCGCGTCTGTGTCGAAGATTCGGCCGAAGCTAACCCGACTTTTAGCCTCTGTTGGAAGGCTTTTGCATCGACATAACCTTCGATGACGTCCACCACTTTGTTGTTTGGGCTGACCAACACGGTTGTGGGATACCACTTGACCTTCAACGACTTGACCAACTTTGAATGCGTGCGGCGACTCACGTAAACCGTTTCGAATGATTCACTGACCATCTGCTTCACGTGCGGCAAGTGATATGTCTCGTCCATCATCTTGTCGCAATGGGGGCAGCCCGGCATCGTCACATAGAGCAAGATCGGTCGATTGCTTTCCTGAGCTGCGGTCCAGGCCTCAGGGTAGCTATTGTGATGGAACAATTGCACACTTGTCTTAGAAGGCAGAACTGTTGAAACAGTTTGCGCCGCGACCGCGTCAGTGCTCGGTTCAGAGGTGACCGGTTGAGGTTTGACTTCATTCTCTGCCGGAGTGCTCTCTGCACACGTCTTTCCTGCTAGAAAGGCCGTTATTATCACGGCGCCAAAGCCTGTTCGTGTGCGAGATACACCCATATCGTTCTACCTCTCGTCGCGTGCCGTAGCTGTTATCCGGACTCCGCCTCCTGCTGAATATCGGCACGTGATAGCACTCTGGGGGTGTGGAATTCCCTGCGGACAGAGATTCCGCACGATGGCTGTAGTCCGAGGTTCCCGCAGTCAGAACGTCGTCGTTACAACCCGACCAGGAATTGAAGAGAAGGACTCAATGCCACTCCGTAGTTTGGCGTGAGCCGAAGGCTATTTTGAACTGGGACGGTACTGAGGTGATCCAGTTAGCGAGGCGTGGTAAGCTTGGCGGATTGTTCTGCTATTGCCGCTGAACATGTCAGCCGAAATCTCGGCATTTATCATTGCGGACCCTGAAGAGTAGCTCAGAGGGACAGGTCCAACAGATGAGGTTATCACTCAAGCAAACGGTAACTTGTGGGATTGTCGACCAGATAAGCATGGAAGCCAGACTGGACGAACACAGCCACGGCGTTGGCGAAGATCACCAGAACGAAGAGGCCGAGGATGAGCTTCGAAAGCAGTGGAGGGTGAGCCGGAACAATGGGAATGTCTTCGTCGATAAAAGTCAGGTGCAATCCCGCGTCAAGAAGCAATGCAACGAATACCAGCAAGGCCCACGTGTAGAGGTGGAGTCCGAATACCGGGCTGCCATAGCCTACCTCACCGGGATCTATGTGGAGCAGAATTTGGCGTACGGAGATGGTCGCGCCCAGGAGAGAAGCAAGAACGGTCATACCGAATGCGGTTGTAAAAACTGAGGGCTCGATGACCCCTTTGCGGTGGCCGATCGCGATCATCCGCGCCGGCCCCAAGACCGCCAGGACCATTGCCATGCGCTGTAAGTAGCATAGCGGACACGGAAACTCGCCCTCAACGAACTGCACACCAAATGCACCTAGTAAGACACCGCTCACCACGAGAACCGTGAGGTGCGCGGTTACATAGCTCGTGTGGCGGACCCATGCTGTGCTCATAGGTTAACGTCCAGTTTACTCGTAGCGTGATGGGCGAAGAGCAGCGCTATCGCGACCCAACTCAAGAAGAAAAGCACCAGAGACAACCAGCGCCGATCCTGAAAACCTGAAAGCGCTGTGGCGAGTAGAAGTAGAAATATTAGACTGGCGATCAATTTACACTCCCTGCGCGTGGCCAGAATTATGGTCGCATATTACCCCCCTACACCCTCGCCGACAGCACTGTTTCTTGAAGGAAGATTCGTTGTGTTAACCCGTATGGCAGGGAGGTGTCCTGCGAGGGCGAGCATTAATGTAGCAAATGCGCCAAATTAGAGCGACATTACTAATAGCTTAGGACCAGCGATCAAATCGCTGTATGACACGCAGAGAATCTCTAGACTGCGGCGCCCATGTCGCGCGCCTTCTGCACGCCGACGAAACCTGCATGGGCCTTTAAGCACGTCTGCCGAAACGCGCCGGGGTGAGGAACGCCTGAGAGCCTGAATGTTTCGATCTGGCCGTTGCGGAAGATTAGATCACCCGCAGGGTACCAAGCCTGGCCCGGGAGGGTCTCTATCTCTACCGAATCAAAGCGGTCGAGCGAGACACTCTGTTGCTCGCCGCCACCAAAGCCCTGTTCAACGACGACTCGACGATTTGTCAGTCGATAACGACGGCATCCTGGATTGGGTATTCCGAAAACCACTAGTGGTAACTTCGGAATGAGCATGTGAAAGTAAAGCGGCAGCACAAACGGAATCGACACTAGTGCCATCAGCCGGCCTAAAGTGATTGGTACGCCGAAGAGCGTGATACCCAGCTGATTCTCGAAACGACGTCCCCACCAGCGGCCGTAGGCCGAAGCTGCGATCGAGGGCCAGACCGTCATTACGGTAGTTTCTTTTTCCTGATCGGAGACTACTCCGGCAATGGCTTGGGCCATTCTATTCCTTTGCTGCATAGTACCGGGCTGAGAGTGCGACTTAAAGCGTCTTGGTAAAGTTACCAAAGCCGTATTCGGCTGGCTAGTGCGCGTCTAAGAAGGCTCTAAGACCGGCTTTAGGACAGCGGCGATTCGTGCCGTTCGACCAGGGCGCTAAGATAGAGAAGCGTGGACCCTTCTTCTCTGCTGGGTGCCTTACGCAGGATATTCAGGGCGGCCTTTAGAACGTCGCGCCGACTTACCTGACCCACGAGCTTGCCATCCTCCAACACAGGTAGCCGACGATAAGGTGTCAGCAAGAATACCTGAGCAATCGAAAGTAGGTGTGTGTCGGGCTCTATCGTTTGAGCCTCGGTGTCCATGAACACGCGGACTTGGTTGCTCGGCAATTGCTCGTAAGCTGCGTCCATCAGCACATGCAGAGAACACTTTTCGGAAAATACACCCAAGTATTTTCCATCGGCGTCGACGACGGGCGCTCCCGAGATCCGATTTCTGAGCAATAGAGAAACAGCTTCCATCACATCCATTTCAGGACGCAGGGTGACAAGCTTCTTCACCATACAATCGCGAGCAGTGATTTGAGTCATGATATTTCTCCACGAGGGCGCGCGTTTGGGCGTCCGCAAATCTCGGGACTTTCGACAGGCAACGCGTCAGGCACTCCTAAGAGTAGATGTCATCCATTGACAAACAGTTCTGAAGAATCGAGATATCCGTGATAAGCAATGTATCTACTTAAGATAACATCCTGGTTGGGATGATTGCTAGTTCTTATCAAACTAAAAGGTACTCGTGAAAAGTTTCACAAGTAATACTTCGTGAAAACTTTCACGCTGTGCGGCGCAAAAGTGCCGCGAACCTTCTCCACAGTCGGTGCCTCTAGCAATGCGTACAAACGGACTGCACAAGCAAGGGTGCTGCGATGCAATTTCCCGACGAACCTGGAAACGCGAATCAAAGCGACGCATTGCACCAATGGGCGCGACTCGAGAGCAAGGGCGACTCGATGGCTGAACAGCTCGTTCAGAATGTGCAATTCAACAAGCGTTCTAGCAACAAGTTTGGTCGCTATAGAAACGCCATTGTCTTGGGGACTCTCTTGACCTTTTGTATAGGCGCGACGATCGCCATCGTGCGTTCGAGGAGTCCCTTCGAACCTCCGGAAACATCTCTCTCGAAATCGAGTGAAATTCGCCAGCTCACGCCATAACATGGACGATAAGTTAAAGGCCCTCGTTTAGGCCTTGTAGACTTTCAGGAATGAACCGCCCGTCTTTGCGTACCAACTCGCCGTCGAACCAAATCTCGCCGCCGCCGTAATCCTCCCGTTGGATTAGCACCAAGTCCCAGTGGATGCAGCTGCGGTTAGAGTTGTCGGCTTCTTCGTAGGCCTGACCAGGCGTCAGATGAAAACTGCCGCCTATCTTTTCGTCGAACAGTGTGTCGAGCATCGGGTGCCGTACGCGGTTGTTCGTGCCCAGCGACCACTCGCCGCAATAGCGTGCGCCTTCGTCAGAATCGAGTAGCGTGTTGATCTTCTCAGTCTCATTTGCGGTAGCACTGACGATCTGCCCATTCTTGAATTTGAACTCGATGTTCTCGTACACCGTCCCTTGATAGCGCGACGGAGTATTGAAGCGAATCACGCCGTTGATGCTGTCGCGGACAGGTGCGGTAAACACCTCTCCGTCGGGAATGTTCCGGTCACCAAAACAGGAAATCACAGGAATGTCTTTGATGGAAAATTCTAACTCGGTACCTGGAGAAACAATTCGCACTCGATTGGTCGCTTCCATTAATGCCACCAATGGCTCCTGCGCTTTGCGCATCGCCGCGTAGTCGGCAGTACAAACGTCGAAGAAAAAGTCTTCGAACGCTGCGGTGCTCATGTTTGCCGCCTGGGCGAATGAGTCGTTGGGGTAGCGCAGCACGACCCATTTGGTCTTGGGCACCCGATATTCATTTACGACACGCAGCCAGTTCTTCTGGTACAAATCCATCTGTTCCGACGGCACATCGGCCAATTGGCTGGAATTGGCCGCCCCACGGATACCGATATAGGCCTGCATTTGCTCCATCCGCGATCGTTCGATCGCTCCGCAGAGCTGCATACTCAGTTCGGTCGCCGCACGGTACAGTGATCTCTGTACTTCCACCGATTTCACTTCAACGACCGGTATGGCCCCCCGCTTAGCCGCTCCTTCGACTAACGCGCACAGCAAGTTATGCTCAGGCAAATCGAAACCCTCAATGAGAACTTTTTCGCCAGATTTCAATTCGCAACTATGGTCGAGCAGGAGATTAGCCAGTTTATCGATACGTGGATCGTGCATGGTGTGTGTGCAGGGTTAGAAGGAGATAGTCGGTTCAGGGTGAATCTTTGTGAAAATGATAAAGCTCATCTAGTTTGCCGACAACGTGCGATCCGAATAAATGGGGTATAATTGTCTATCGCCAGCTAAGACATCCAATTTCATCCGGTCTTTCTAAGAACAGGACACCTGCCATGGCCACTAAATCCCCCGTCGACGACGGACTAGCCGGGGACTCCGAGCACGAAACCTCATTTGCCGAAACTGCCCTGAAGCTGGCGGGTAAAAGCGAGGACGAAGCCCGACGAACCGGCGCAATCGATACGGCCGATGATCAGGTCGAGGCCTTGTTCGCACCGCAGTATCAAACTGTCCAGAGTCCAGCCCATCGGGCAGTCTGGGACCGTGGCGTACCGGTCGAGTTGTTTCAGAGCACCGACACGTCGACTCCCGATGACATCAAACGTGTGATGGACGACTCGATAGATGTCGTTCACAAGCACCGCCGAGCCGGATCCTTGCTCGACAAGGCAGGTAAAATCGATGAGAAGGTCATGCAGGAGTTGGGGGCCGCTGGCTACTGGGGTCTGCTGGTCGATCGCGAATACGGTGGCAGCGGTACGCCATTCCAGGCATTTGCAACGTATTTGACCCAGATGGCTACAGCTGATCCCACCGTCGCTGGCTTGGCCTCCGTGCACGGCTGCATCGGCGCGGTCGACCCTGTGCGCACGTTTGGCAATGCCGAACAGAAGCAGCGCTTTCTGCCTGGCCTCGCCGACGGGTCGCGGCTGAGTGGGTTTGCACTTACCGAACCATGCGCCGGTAGCGACCTCACCGCATTACGCACTCGCGCGGTTCTTGAGGGTGACCATTTCGTCGTTAACGGCGAAAAATTGTTCATCACCAACGTCAAGCCTGGTCGCACGGTTGGATTGGTCTGCTTGATCGACGAAAAACCGGCAGTGCTGATTGTCGATCTCCCGGCCAAAGAGAATAAGCAGTTTCAACTTCGGCAATACGGGTTGTGGGCTCTGAAACACGCCTACAACGTTGGCATTATCTTCAAGAATTTTCAGGTACCCGCAGAGAATCTCCTGGTTCCCACCAAGGGAGATGGACTCACGATCGCCTATCACGGGCTCAACTTGGGCCGGGTGTCACTCTGCGCGAACGCGGCCGGCACAATGCGGCAGATGATGGCGAGCATGATTCCCTGGGCCAAATTCCGCGTTACATATAGTGCCCCGATTGCTCAGCGAGAGCTCGTCCAGCGGCGGCTCGGTCAGCTGGCCGGCTTAGTCACGGCTTGCGATGCGCTGGTTGCCTGGTGTGCGGGGCTGATTGATCGCGGCTACCGGGGTGAGATGGAGTGCATCATTGCAAAGATTTTCGGTAGCGAAGCCCAGAAGCATGCCGCGATCGAATTATTTATGAAAACGCACGGCGGACGCTCGTTCCTGCACGGTCACTTGTTGGGCGACAACGTGCACGAGTTCCTTGCCCCCTGCATTTACGAAGGTGAAGGAGAGATGTTGGGAATGGCCTTCTTCAAGTCGCTTGTTAAAGACCATGGAAAAACTTTCTTCGAGCCCGTCGGCAAAGCGCTTGCCGCGGCAGGCATTAAGAAACCCAACCCGCTCAACCCAGCACACGCCTGGGCGCTCAAGGGCGTCGTGGCCCCGTATCTCAAATGGCTCGCCGCCCAGCGACTAATGCCGACGGCTAAGAGCGAGCTCCCTTCGATGCCCCCTGCCCTGGCTCGCCATGCGGAGTTCGCCTGTCACGAGCTGCAAAAAATGGCTTTGGAAATCTCCAGCACGATGGGTAAATTTCAATTGTCGCTTGCCGATCGGCAATGCCGTATGGCTGAACTCTCCGGTCGTTGCCAAAACCTGATCGTCGTGCTCTGTACCAGCCTCTACGGCGCCCGGCAGACGGACGAAGTTGTTCGCGACTCGGCAGACGTGATGTGCCAGCAACTAGTTCAACAACACACGGGCCGCCGCCCCACGAATCGCTACTTCCGCCAAGTAACTGAGCTGGGCGCGGCGATTGCCGAGGGTGGATTCAACAGCATCGCCGGCCTGGAGCCTGACGAGGTGCTTATGAAATACGACTCTTGAAGAGTCTCAGGGCCAGATGTCTGAACCAGGACCAGTGAAGCCCTCCCACTAAGCCTTCCCTAATTGCCAATCGAGCGGAAGTTTTCGAAGTTGAATTCCCCGAAGATGAATTGCGGGAATAAGCTGTAGAGACCTCGGGTGAAGTATTGATTGATTACTTCATTGGTAGCCTGGATTGGCGACTTTGGCACGACGATCACGTCGGAGTCGTTAATCCAGATCTCGTCGGCTGGCGTGGGACGACGTCCGTAGAGCGCGCCCCTCACGTCGAGCATCGTTGCCATCAGCCGCCAGTCGTCGCCTCGTCGGAAGACAACCACTTGACGTAGGTTTGCTCCTTGATTCCAGCCGCCAGCCAGTGCGATCGCGCTCATCAATGTGGTTGGTCCTTCGAGCGTGAACTGTCCCGGTTCCGCAACTTCACCAAGGACATAAACGAACCGTGGTGCGCGCAGCTCCAAAACGGGAGTAACTGCCACGCCAGGAATAGTTGCTGCATAGCGAGCGTCTATTTCTTCCTTTAGTTCTTCAAGCGAAAGCCCTTGGGCCATCACCGAATCGAGCCCAGGCAGATAAAGCTTACCAGCGGGAGTTACTCTGACTAGTAGCTGCAAGCCGCCTACGCCTCCCCGGGCGTCGACCGATTCGATCAAATCTTGAAGTCGCGTGTTGACCGACAGTGGTGTAACTGTAACGGCCGGCACTTTGTAGTATTTTTTGTAACGCTCTTCCAATAGTTGGCGCAGTCCGTCGATAGTCATCCGTGCGGCGCGAACTTGGCCTAACAGAGGTAAACTGATCGTGCCATCAGGCTGGATAATGAGATCGCGACGAATGTTATCATTTTCGTCAATTTGGGCCCCATTAGTTTCGCTATCGCCGGTCAGCGATTCTATACGTATCTGGTCGCCAACTTGCAGCTCGTAGGGTCGAGACGTTTCTTCTCGCGTGAGTCGAAAAACGAACGCGATTTGATCGTCGACGCGGATTCGATATTCGGGAACATGTGGCAACCGGGCATGACCCACGTATTCGCCCTGAGCATAGGCTTGCCAATTGACACAGCCGCGGGCATCCCAGCCGACTTCGCCCTGGTAGCCGCAACCGAATCCAGACATACTATCGACGCCCCAAATCGGGTAAGGCGCGGCGGGCCCTAGCGATTGTGCGAGGCAAGCACTGCCATAGCCCAGCATAAGAGCGGTCCAAAGGCTGATCTCAAACACGACTCTAAGCGAAGAAGTCGCGTTCGCATCAAGTCGGAAACAAACGTTTTGTTGGCTTGTCAATTGTTTCATGGGGAAAGTGATTCCAAAACTCAGCGCCAACTTGGCATTGGCGTCGTGTCGGCAGGCCGTGAGGTGACTTTCGATGGTTGGGCTGGCTCAGGGGAGGTCGCGGGCGCTTGCGCCGTTCGCTTGTCGTAGCGAGGTCGTCGTGTCATTGGCACGGCACCCGCACCTGGCGGCGGGTTCGAGCGAACTGAATCTCCCTTTGTACGATTAAATTCTTCGGGAGCGACCCATTGAATGGGGCTTGCAGGGCCAGCGCCCTGCCGGGCAAGTTGCATCGCTAAAGCGTGGCCAATGCCGGCCTGCTCGGTTAACCCCAGGCGTTGCTGCACTTGGGCCAGGTTAGCGTAGACTGTCGAGCTCGGCTGGTGAGTCGATACTTTCAATAGCAGCTCATGTGCAGTCGTATAGTGTCCCGATTCCGCCAATAGAACTGCCAGTTCATGAGCGGCAAGATGATTTTGGCTATGCGATAGGAGGGCTGCTTGTTGAAATGCCATGGCCCGGCGATGTGCTAATCGGTGGCGCTGCGGCTCCATGCGGCCCATTTGACTAGTGACTTTCCCTAAGGCGTGGAGCGCCATCGACCCGGCTGGTTCGTCTGCCACCGATTTTGCCAACTTTAGTTGAGCATAGCGAAAGTAGCTGTCCATCATTTGTTGGGGCAACATACTGCTCGTAGCGGTTTGTTGGGCGATAGGCGTACGATGAGCAGCGGTAATGACGCCGAGTTCAAGTTCCCCTTCGAGTTGAGTGCCGCGGGGGGCGAAGTCCTCGGCTTCCTCAATCGCTCGCAGACCGGCGGCCAGAGCAGAAGAGAATTGTCGGTCCCCCAGTTCAGCGTCCTTCGCTTGCGAGACCATCCGCAGCGCCTCGATCAATTTACGTCTCGCTGCGTAGTGAGCACCTCGTCTGGCTAGAGCATTAGCATGACGGATTCTAATCGCGGCCATATCATCCAGGCGTGCGTTTCTTAAGACCCCCGTCGCGGCTCTTGAACAGTCGCGAATCACCTGTTCCACCAGTAGTCGCTCCTGTTCTGCTGGACCATCTACGGCTGCAACTGGTTCTTCCACAAAGTCGGACTTCGCGGCATCCCGTGGCAATTGAGCAACAGCTGTTTCCAGGGGTCGCGGCGCGTATTCGATTGGCTGCGGAGGCAGCAACTGGGCGATTGGCTCGGGTGTTTCTACAGAGGGCTCCGCGTAGAGTTCGCTAGAAGAAGCAATCAAACCTGCAAGATGCAGTTCGGGCGGTTCTTCAGCTTTGCTGATGCCACTGCCAGTCATCAACGCCAATGCGATGCCACATAGCGTCCACGTAACCGTCTTCTGGCGGCGCGACTGGGCGTCGATTCGTTGTTCAGTCCCTCTGATTCCAATCATGGAGTCCCTTCCTTGGGAAACATGGCTAGCTGCATCAGGCGCGCAAGAGAGGCTCCAATGCAGGCACTCCGCAAAATCAGCTTCGTCTAGGGTGCAATCGAGGAATCAGCAAAACCGGTTCCATCGGGCTAGCTACATAAAGTCACGGCGCTACAGGCGTCACAGCCCGTTTGGTCGCAATGCTAGCACGCGGCACGATCCGCAGGGTTTTCCCATTTAGTCCAAGGGCAGCTTAGGCAAACTAACAGTCCGCCGTGATAACCTATCGCGAGTCGCGAACGGCCAATTCTAAAACATTCGCGTTTGATAACTTCCTGTGACGGGAAAGGCGTTATAGCCCTCGACGCGCAGATGCTCGACGAATTCCCTTGGTCCGTGTGTGCAATATATTTCCGAAGCACCGACTCGCTCGGCAGTTTCCAGCAACTGATCGAAATCGGCGTGGTCTGAAAGTGGCAATGCGTGGTCGACGCCCTGGCGAAACTTTGTGCTGGGGTCGATGGCCCAGCCTGTGACCGCTATGCTCACCGGACGAGTAATACCTGCCAGCCGATAGCCGCGCATCCCGCGAGGAAGTGTCACTACTGCGTGCCCCGGAAGTGCAGACTCTCGAAATTCGGCCACGTCGCCCAGATCGACACCGCACTCGCGATAGACTTCGCTCACCGCAAAAGTAAGCGAATGCTGCAGCACAGGTATACCCGCGGAAGTGAGCAGTTTAGTTACTTCTTGCGCTTTTCCCAATGCGTAGGCATGGATCACGGGTGTGCGATCTTGGGAGAGCGTCTCCCGCACTAGCCTAACGAGATCCCCAACGACTTCCTCCCGCGGTGGCAATCTGTAGCGTGGTTGGCCGAATGTGCTCTCCATCACCAAAATATCGGCCCGCGGCAACTCGGCAGCAATACAAGTTGCCGAAGGGCCGAGCTTGAAGTCACCAGTGTACAGTAGTGATTTCTCGCTATCTTCGGCGAGCAACATGGCTGATCCCAAACAATGTCCCGCGGGAAACGTAGTCAGCCGCAATGGGCCGAACTCCAGTGGTTCTCGAAATGGGATCTCCTTGGTTTTGCGATGAGCACCACGGCGATGTTTGTAGAGCCGAGCGGTTGCAGGTGTGCAGAGTGCCAACTCGTGCGGTGCAATATGGTCGGCATGTGCGTGAGATATGAACCCACGTGGTTGTCGCCGTCGAACGTCGACTGCTAGCGAGGCTGCCGTGAGAAACAATCCCCGGTCCCAATGAAACATGGCGCCACTCTGGGTATTATCGAGATGGGCACCAAAAGCGAAGACCGCCGTGGGAATCTACCATTTTAGACCGAACTGTTCGCCACCGCTGGGACCGCCAATGCCGCCTTTGAGATTCTTGTCCGACTCCTTGCTCTTGCGAGGTTGATCGAACTCGGTCGGTAGCTTCTCCTGACGGGGCTTCGACGCTGACTTTTCCGGAGCAGGCATCAGAGCTTTTAGCGAAAGTCCGATACGCTGCGCCTCGGTGTCGATCGACAGCACTTTAATCTCCACTTCCTGGCCTTCGCTCACAACGTCGCCCGTGCGTTGCACGCGGCCATGGCCTAGCTCGGAAATATGGATCAGACCTTCGACGCCTGGTTCGAGTTTTACGAAAGCTCCAAACTGCATCAGCTTCGAGACCGTGCCCTTTACGGTTGCTCCAATCGGATATTTACTTTCGACGCCTTCCCAGGGACTTGCGGTCAAATCGCGATAAGCAAGCGAAATCTTACCGCTTTCCTGGTTGACCTTTTCGACCCTTACTTTGATGGTTTGGCCCACGGAAAGCACGTCTTTGGGGTGCGTCACGCGCTCCCAACTCAACTGACTGACATGAACCAGACCATCGACGCCGCCGAGATCTACAAAAGCTCCGAAGTCTTGCAAATTGCGCACAACGCCTTCGCGCAGTTGACCAGGAGCCAGCTCTGCCAATGTCTTCTCGCGTTGTTCCTTGCGCTCGCGCTCCATGAGAGCACGATGGCTAAGCACTAGGTTCTTGCGACTACGCTTGGCTTCGGTGATGACGCAGCTGAGACGCTGGCCAACATACTCCTCGGGGTTCTCGACTCGAAAAATTGAAACCTGGCCCAGCGGAATGAAACCGCGAATTCCCGAGACCTGACACTCCAGCCCACCCTTGTTCGAGCCGGTGATCGTTACCTCAATGATCTGGCCTTCTTCGACTTCATCCCAGTTGCCGACACTTACCGCGGCCGTCGGCAGCGACACTTCGTAGAGACCTTGATCGGCATCGAAACGCGCAACGCGAACCTCTAGCTGTGCTCCTACTTCCGGCGCTGTCTCGCCTTCAAATTGTTTCAGCGGAAGTACGCCTTGATTTCGTCCGCCTAGCTCGACAAAGATGTCTTCGCGATGCAGCTTGGCAACCGTGGCAGTGACGAGAGAATCGGGAGCAAGCTCCGTGGAGTCAACCTTTGACGAGGAGTCTTCGATCAATGAATCGAGTGATTCACCACCTAAAGCCGCCTCGAGTTCCTGTTCTAACTCAGGCGGGAGTTTGTCACGTACATTCGGCGGCGGATAATTTTTCTTTTCGGGTTCAGGTTGTGTCGGCGTGTCTCCAGGTGCGACTGGCGTCACCGGCTTCGCGACGGCCGATTCTTGAGCGTCTTCAGCCCGCTGGGTACCGATCTGTAATCGCTCACTAGGAAGCGATGTAGTCGTTTCGGACTCGGAGACGTTTGCTTGCGTGTTTACGTCGCCACTCGTTGTAGACCCACTTACCGAGGCCTCGTCATGCGGAGCTGTCGACGTAGGTGCTTCAGTCGCTGCAGTCTCGGCAGAAGTTTCGGAAGAGGGATCACTAGTGTGTTGGGGGGCGTTAGCGTCGGGCGTCATTGTTTCGAAAGTCCTACTGAGACAAATAATAAGCTAGCTGGCGAACAGCCTCTAGCGCCGCAAGTGTACTCCTCGACGGCGAGATCATGCAACAGCCGAACCCAAGATACTTTGGGCGAACAGAGTTGTGAAAAGTGAAGAAAAGCTATGGAAAAGTAATCTCGTTTATTGTGGACCTACCGCTTGCGCCGGAGGACTGCTTCCAGCATACTTGTCGAGTCGCTCGCTCACGCCCGGAATGAGCCGAGCAGCGTTTTCAGAATATACCTTGCGAAGCACCTCGTCGGGCAAGCCCAACCCGTAGATGTTCCACAGACCTTGCGGCGGATATTGGTCCTCGGCGTAGCTAAAGTATTCGTCTCGCGTCTCAAGCATTCGCCAGTGCGGATGCAGACGACCGGGCTCGCGTGGCCCGTCTGTGCCGAAAAGGATTCGGTCTTGATATTCTAAGAAGAAACTACGAGCTGTGAAAGGCTGTCGACCTAATTCTGCGATACGAGCTGTGATATCGACATAAAGATTCGGATATTTATCCAGCCATTTGCCAACCATCGCCAAGTTTTCTGGATAGTTGGCCACGTGGGCTCCAATAAAAGTGGTTTGCGGGTGTCGCTCGATAACCCGATTTCGTGCCGCAAGCAGCTCGTCGTGCGAGGGGAACTCCTCACCCACAAAGCTCCAATCGGGATGACGGCGTAGTTCTTCCCAGCGTTCGTTGAATCGGTCGACTGGCTGAAAAAAAGCCACCGGGTCGGCCGAGTGGATAAGCACCGGGAGGTCGAGTTTGCCACATGCTTCCCAAATTGGATCCCAGCGTTCGTCGTCGATAGCGATTAGCGAACCATCCGGATTGCGATACCAGAGCCCCAGCATCTTGAAAACTTTTAGCCCCGATGCGCCGCGCTCTTTAGCGTCGGCCAAGGCGATCGCCATCCGGCGGCCGAAGTCTGGACGTTGGCAATCCCAAGTTGCGGGTTCGTCGCGCTGGCCGCCCCCCTGCCAATCGATGTTCGCAAATATTACGAAACGATCGCGGTATTTGGTCCATAAATATTTTTCGTGTTCTTCAAGCTTTTCGCCCAGCTGGCCATCGAGGCTCACACTCACCGCGATATTCTGGTTGTCCATTACCTTGACGTAAGATTCCAATAGCCCAGGCACGTGTCGTAGCTTCAGTCGAGGGTGCACATGCACGTCGACCACAGGAAACTTGGCCCTTTGCGGTCGATGCTCGGATTGCACTAACGATGATCGCGGCCGAAATTGATCGAGCGCTAGTGGCCGGCCATCTTCGCCATCCATTCGCTCTTCAGCCAATCCAGCGACAGGCACGAAAGTCAAAGCGATTGCCAACCAAGAACTCGAGCGAGAAATCATTCGATCAGCTCGCTGAGATGAAAATGAAACTTGCCAAGTTTGCCACCGTAATTGCCGGCGCCGATGGCGAGCACGCCTTCGCCGGCGGCCGAGTGCAGAGCCAGTTTCATTGCCGCGGCTACAGCCTGCTCGTCGACGCCGTCGATGACTATCTCGTAAGCACAGTTCGCGCCGTCGACAAGCTGCGACTCGACACGTCCACGCAATGTCGGGCAATAAGCATCGTTTGTCGAAGCGGCCATCCCTTTATAGGTGGAACCAACCTTGCTGCCGCTACGGACTACTCCGGCGGGAAATGGTGTTATGCAACCTGCCATCGTCGCCAGAGCTTCGCTGGCCCTTCGCGCCGCTGCCAGAGCTATTTCTGAAGACTCGGCCTGCAGGATGATATTTCCGCCCGCTACTCCCTTTGCCACGCCGAGTTTTTCTTCCACTAAGAACTCGCCATCCATCACCGGAATGCGCCAGTAGCGTCGGCTGTCCGAATCGCCACCCAATAACTTGCTCTTTTGAAACCCATCGCCGAAGAATCGCAGATGTTTACCCAGCGGAATGGACTCCTCAGATTGCTGCATGCCGTTGTAAAGGGCAGTCGTAGGACAGGTCACAACACACTGTCCAGCGCGGTTGGGCATCGCCTTGGCCAGCGCTTCGGTGGAAAAACCAAAGGCGAGCACCGCCGCACCCGGTCTGCCGTCGGGCGTTTCGCTCGCCGGCAGAAGCTGCTCGACGCCAATCTCCGCATCGCAGCCGATCACCGAGGAACCGTATCCCGTGCATTCTCTTAGTGCTGCGTCGAGCCAATATTCGTCAACCGCCGTCACCACTAGCCGCACACAGCGCATGCGAAATGCTTCGGCGAACGTATCGAGAACTTGAGTAGAGCCAATTTTCATGGCCCCATCATCGCCGCGCAAGCACTCCTCGACAAGGTCCTGTCGATTCATCCGCTCTCTCTGTAGCCGACTCCATTAGAAAAACCCACCTCCACCACCGCCGCCGCTGCCACCACTGGGCAATTGAGGAGAAACGCTAATTCCCATGTGCTTAATAACACGTCCGACTTGGTACAGTACATGTGGATGATGCCGCACCAAAATCCTCCTAGGGAGAAATCGAATCCAGACTTCATCGTTATCCTCATCACCCCAATCCACGGATTGAACAATGGATTTGGCAAGTGTCTGCTGTGCAGCCTCCGGCTCCTTGCCAAAGTCCTCACTGATTCGAAAGCCCTGGGTGAGTAACACATCATCAGGCTCGCCATCCTGCAGATCACTGACAATCTGTTTGCGTGTGGTACGCAGTCTGCTAAGCAATTCCTCGATCTGATCATGTACTCGTCCGGTTTGAGTGACGACTAGCATGCCAGGTTCTATCAGTTTGGCTTGACCTTTCCCTCTGCCGCTCTCATGCCAGCTATTTTTCTCGACACACGATGTGAGTAAGTCTATCAGCGCGCTGAAGTCGGCCCAGGAGGCTGCGCCGGGCCATGGACTACGTGCATACAGCTCGAAGTCGTCCACGCGGTAGATTCTCACATGCAACTTCGAATCCGCGCGATCTTTCGTGGTGATCAACAGCACGTCATTCTCGATCACGTAGGCGAGATCCTCGACTTCTGGATACTGGAGCATCAGATTCAATGCCGAGCGTAACGTAACGTTTCGAACATTAAGGGTGATTTCTGCCTCAGGCGAGATGGCTACTTCGTCGAGCGCCGCGTAGTCGAGTACGATCGGTATTTCGTGTTCCTCTTGCAGCGCGTCGACGATCTCATTGAGAGGAATCTCCGAAAAGTCGAGTGGTACCTTGAGATGCTGATTCAAGACCTTCTTAATACGTTCTTCCGCAGATTCATTAGAATCACTTTCCGCGTATTGAATAGATAGCGAGCTTGCTTGATCATCTGCCGACATTTGGGCCGTCAGTGCCAATCCCAGCACAAGCGCAACTGCGCAGCATGCACCCCTTGCGTAACGCGACATGACCGACTCCTCTCTTTTCTGACCCACAGAATGTGAAATGAGAATCGAGCAAGATGGTTCCGAACACCCTGCCGTCGAACGCTCGATAGCTTAGCAGCGTTGTCGTCGGTGTGTCAAACTTATTCCAACATCAACGCAATGCGGCCGCCCGAAGGCGGCCGCATTGTAGGGAGGGAGGAGAAACCCCGACCCGACGAAACTACGAGCTTCGACGGACCGTCTGCTTGCTATGCGATTCTGCCAGACGGCTGGACGAAACGCCCGCCGCTGGTGTAGTGACCCATGCGATTGAAGCGGCACCAGGAAAGACTTACTTCAGCTTCCAGGCTGCCAAAGTCTTCGTCTTCCACCGAGATTAGTGCTCGGCGTGCGCTCAGTGGTAGTTGGTGGTGAAACGAAATGCCCCGATGATCGCAGGACCTTAATTCTACTTGCGATTCTGGCCCTGGTTCGCCGGCATCGTCGAATGGCACGATCCGCGCTGCAATCACAGGGGAAGATTTGCCATCGACCACGCCTTGCTGCACCGCGCAGGTGTCAGACGTTAGTGCCGACAGATTGCGGCGTACTTCGACGGATTTAGTTGGGTCGTGGGGCTGATATAGCCAGTTGAGTTTGTTGATCGTCATCGGGCGGTCCTCAATGTGGTTCGTCAAGCACAACTTTATTAGTGGTGCTTAATGAAGCGCTGGAAAGTGTCTACACGGTAAAGGACACGCCTTCGAAGCGTAGGTTCATTTCCGACGCTGGCCGTCTCGATCAAGAAGCAAACATCATGAGGAGTGTGTGACGGCCCATTGCTGTGAGCCAATACTGAAAAGTGTGAGCGACTCTTGCATTCGCTTACGAATCAACACTACACGATGTTGTGCTAAGTGGACGAGGAAAAATCGCCGGCGAGAAACTTTTTCTGTGTGTCGCTCACGAAAGAACCGGCAAGTGCCGCACGGTTTACCAATACCCATGAGGATCGGGTCTTGGGCGCCGGCTGGGCAAGGGGATATGGCAGGCAGGAACAAGAGACTTCGCTAAGCAGCTACTAAGCAAGCTCTTTCAGTGCCGCCAGGACATGCTCGTCGTGGCCGTCGACTTTAACGCTTTTCCACAACTTGGCAACTTTGCCGGCAGCGTCGAGCAGATAGGTGCTGCGTTGGATGCCCATCTTTTTCTTGCCGTACATGTTTTTTTCTCGCCATGCACCGTACTTCTCGGCAACCTTATGGCCTTCGTCGGCCAGCAGTGGGAAATTTAGCTTGAATTTGTCGCGAAACTTGACGTGGCTCTCGACGTTGTCAGGGCTTACGCCCAGCACCTGAGCCCCAAGCTTCTTGAGCTTAGCCTGCTGGTCGCGAAAGGCACACGCCTCGCGTGTACAACCGGGAGTATCGTCCTTGGGATAAAAATAGAGCACGACCGGGCTGCCCTTGAAGTCGGATAGCCGGATTTTTTCACCGTCATCCGCTGTCAAAGTAAAGGCGGGCGCCTTCTTGGGAGGTTCGATCCAATCACTCATCAGCGGTTGCTCCAGTACACGTGTCTGAAAAACAAACTTATTCTCTTGCTATCAATCCACGCTAAGTTTGCTAAGTACGTTCACTAGTTTCGTGCCCAGTCCCTGAATCGAGGCCCGCATTTTTTCGTCTTTGAGTTGCCCCGAATCATCGAAGGCGCTCATAGCGCCCGATACGGCGCGCTGGTCGGGCAACACGATAACACCGATGTTTTGCAGTATGGACCGCACGTGTACTAAGCCTCGCAGACCGCCAAGACCACCTGGTGAAGCCGCCATCAGCATAGCGACCTTGTCCTTGTACGCTGCCAGGCTCCCTTCGCCTTCAGCGGGTCGCGATACCCAATCGATCGTGTTCTTAAGCAGCGGCGTGATCGAGCTGTTGTACTCCGGTGCAGCTATGAGTAATCCGTCGTTTTCCAGGAACAACTGCTTAAGCTTCGCCGCGTTGGCGGGTAAGCCCTGCTCGGCCTCCGAATCTCCGTCGTACAACGGCATCGGATATTCTGCCAGATCGATCAGGTTTACTTCGGCACCCGCCTCCTCAGCCGCCTGAGCCGCGACGCGGACTAGTTTCTTATTGGATGAGTCCTTTCGCGCACTGCCAGCGAAAGCAAGGATACGGGGGGGTTGCGTGGACATTCCTCTATTACTCCTGGAATAAACTTCGTAAGAGGGGCATCTTAACTAAGCGTGACAGCCAAGGGCAACCACCCCGTTCCGCCGACTGTCGCGCGGCGGGAATAGAGGTTCAAGCCGCGTTTCCACAGCTAAGCGAAACTCAGTTTCGAGCTCGGGGTTGAATCCACCAGGAGCCAACGTAGTATGATGGCTCTTGGACCCTCTGGAACGGCACAATATGCGGCAAACTATTTTTCTAATGATCGTCTGCTGTGCCTGTGCCCCAGCGCTAGCCAAACCGTTGACTAAACCATCAACTACGGCGGTTGCCCGCAGAGTCGATGAAAGATTGGCGGCTGAACTCTTTACGGAAGATACCGATCTGGCACCCGCGGCGTCCGACGAAGTTTTTCTGCGCCGCGTCTGGCTCGACATAATTGGTGACGTGCCGTCACCTGAACAGACGATCGCTTTCGTGCTCGATAAATCCGCTAAGAAACGACAGCGCATGGTGGGAGAATTGCTCGATCGCAGCGCGTACGGCCAAAATTGGGCGCGCTATTGGCGCGACGTGATATTCTATCGGGCCGCCGACGAGCGATCAGACATTGCCAAGTTGGCGATGGAAGCCGATCTTACGAAACTTCTTAACGAAAACTCCCCCTGGGATCGAATTGCCAGCAAGTTCATTACGACCCGTGGCGACGTGCTCGAAAATGGCTCGACCGCGATTGTTATGGCGCAAGATGGGCGGACCGAAGAAACTGCTGCAGAAGTGTCTCGAATATTTCTCGGCATTCAGATTCAATGTGCGCAGTGCCACGACCACCCCTACGACAATTGGCGGCGCGAGCAATTCCATGAGCTGGCCGCTTTTTTCCCTCGCGTCGGCATTCGACCCGTGCGAGAAGTTACCAAGCGCAGTTTCACCGTAGTAGGCCAGGATAACCCCAGTCGACGGCGCCCTAAAGACAATAGCAATCGCCCGCACAGCGAGCACTTCATGCCCGATCTCAACAATCCCGAGGCAAAGGGCACGAAAATGCAGCCGAAGTTTTTCCTGACCGGCGAAGACCTGCCTTTAGGAACTACCGATGCCCAGCGTCGTCAGCAGCTCGCCCAGTGGTTGACTGATAGTGAGTGGTTCGCGACTGCCATGGTTAATCGGCTTTGGTCAGAGCTAGTTGGCGAAGGCTTTTATGAGCCGATCGACGATATCGGCCCCGATCGCGAACCAACGGCGCCATCAGCAGTAAAACTTCTGGCCAGAAAGTTTCGCGAGAGTGGCTACGATGTCAAATGGCTATTGAAGACTATCTGTCAGACCGAGGCGTACGGACGTGCATCGCGACCACGGCCTGGTTTAAGTGATACGCCGTTCATCGCGAATGTACCTCACCGTTTGCGAAGCGACCAACTCTTTAATGCTATTCACACTGCTTTAGAAGTGGAAGAAGTTGCCGCTCAAGCCAATGATCAGCAGGTCTTCGGGATAGGGCTGCGCAACCGCCCACGCAGGAAGTTTGACGACATCTTTGGCTACGACCCAAGTATTGCTCGCGAAGAGGTAGGCTTATCGATCCCCCAGGTATTGGCGTTGATGAACTCTACCCGGGTGAACAAACTAATCGTCTCACGAAACTCAACCACACTTAAGCGGATGCTTGGAGAAGTGCGCGACGACGAGCAATTGGTTGTGGAATTATATTTGCGGTGGCTCTGCCGCCAGCCGAACGATGAGGAAGTTGCCCGCGCGCTAGATTACCGCCGTTCGGTGGGAAATCGGGCGCAGGCATTCGAGGATTTGCAGTGGTCCTTGTTGAATTCAGCTGAATTTCAATATCGCTATTGAACTTGGAAAACAACCTATGTCTTCAAGACTTCGCCATCATACGACTCTCTCGATGCGAGGAGGCCAGCTTGTCGGTCGACGTGATTTTCTACGGCAAGTCTCTGCACTTGGCTTGGCGACAGGTACCGTTAATTGGACCGATGTGCTCAGTGCGTCGGCTGACGAGCTACGCTCGCGTGGTATGGCCTGCATATTGCTGTGGATGCAAGGGGGCCCGTCGCAATTTGAAACCTTTAGCCCACTAACCGGACACCAGAATGGTGGCGAAACCAAGGCGATCGGCACCAACGTGGCTGGTATTCAGATTGCAGAGCATATGCCTCACTGCGCGAAGGTCATGGAACAGCTAGCGATCATCCGATCAATGACTAGTAAGGAAGGTAACCATCAACGGGCGACTTACTTCTTGCATCACGGCTACCTGCCGCTAGGCGGAGTACAGTTTCCCAACTTGGGTGCCAACGTTGCCCAGCAGATTGGCGACGCGACCGCCGAACTGCCGAGCTACGTTCGCATCGGCAACCGCTTGGCCAATGCCGGAGGTGGAGGGTTCCTTGGGGTCCAGTACGATCCACTAGTGTTGCGAAACGCGACTCGTCCTCCCGAAAATACTAAGCTATTAACCTCTGAAGGCCGATACAAGCGCCGTCTACGACTACTCGATTCGATGGAGAATAGCTTCGCCCAGCATGCGGGCGCCGATATAGTCGCTGACCACCGTCAGCTCTTGCGACAAGCATCCGACATGATTCTCAGCCCTCAAATGGAAGCGTTCGATATCAGCCGAGAATCGCAGAGTGCACACGATGATTACGGCCCGGGTAACTTTGCGGCGGGTTGCCTGATGGCCCGACGATTGGTGGAGCAGGGTGTTACTTTTGTAGAAGTTGTCTCCAACGGCTGGGATACGCATCAAGACAATTTCGAGCGGACCGCTACTTTGGCTGGACAGGTCGACCAGCCAATGGCGGCTCTGGTCTCCGATTTACAGTCGCGTGGAATGCTCGAGAAGACTCTTGTCGTTTGGCTCGGCGAGTTTGGGCGGACGCCGCGCATCAATCCTCGCGCTGGTCGCGATCATTTTCCAAAGGCGTTTAATGCCGTGGTAGCAGGCGGGGGAGTGCGGGGTGGGCAGGTGGTTGGCAGCACCAATGCCGCTGGCACGCAAGTCGTCGATCGCCCCGTGACGGTTGAAGATTTGTTTCGCACGATCTACCACACCCTGAGCATCGATGCCGACCACGAAAACGATAGTCGAATCGGCCGACCGATCAAGCTGGTCGACGGCGGAGTGATCGTCGAAGAGCTGCTAAGCTGACGCGGCCCATCTTAAAAGTTGATCCAATGGCTGCCCCCAGCTAAGCTGGGGCAGATGAGCAACAAGTGGATCGAATTGCCCTCAGCCGACGCGCATGCGGTCGATGTGGCCCGACTGGCCTTAGATGCGCGATTCTCGAGGGTCGAGCGATTTCTGCCGTTAGCCGCTTACCAATATCAGGAGGATATTGAGCACGTTCACCAACTCCGCACTAGCTGTCGACGGGCGGGGGCGGCGCTGGAAGCGTTTCGTCCTTTGATGGGCAAGAAGCCAAAGGAGTTGCGAAAATTGTTGCGGCGAATTCATAAGTCCGCCGGACCAGCACGAGACACAGACGTCTTGTTGTCACGTTGCAAAGAAAATCCGCCAACCGAGGGTAATCACGACGACCTGATCGCCCAACTAACTGCGCAGCGAAAGTGCGTGCAACCAGCCCTGGTGAAAGTCGCCAAGAACAGTCGTTTGCGAAAACTTAGACGTCAAATCCAGCTAATTCTGGCAAGTCTGAAGCGTGGCGAACGCGAAGCTCAGCAGCTGAGCTTCGCGACGTTTGCCCGTAAAGCGATCCAGGTTGCCAGCCAGGATGTATTTCGAATACCCGATAGCGGACAGCTGACAGTTGCTCAGCTCCACAAGCTCCGTATCGCTGGGAAGCGATTGCGTTACTCAATCGAACTGTTTCATGGGGCCTTTCCCCCAGAAATGCGCAGAGAGATTTATCCTGTCATCGAGGAACTGCAGACGCGGCTGGGGCGATTAAACGACCACGCGACGGCTCAGGCCATGTATCAAGGTTGGTTGGCCGAATTGCCTCCTGGTCAGAGGGCTGCCGATTTAGCACGACGCATTGTAGCGGAGTACGACGCTACGATTGAAGATCGCAGAGAGTTTCTCGATTGGTGGGCCACCGGGCGAGCGACCACACTAGAGTCACATCTCAAGGTATTGCTCCGGTCATCTAAATAATTCTCTCCTGCTTGCGACCCCGCGAATCAAACCGTACGTTGATCTCCATGACCGGCAGCCAGTCCCCACGCAGGCGTGCAATTCAAGCCTTCTACCGCAACGGCGCATGCTGGGGCTTGGGCAATGGGATGGTGAGCTCCTCGCTAATTCTCTATCTGGCGGGTACGTACGGTGCAAAGGGACTGGCAATCGCTTTGATTCGTGCCGTGCCCGGATTTGTGGGAGTGCTGAGGTTGGGCATGCCAATCTTAATCGACGCGGTTGGTCGGCGACAGCTTTTTTGCACTAGGATGTTCTTCGCCTCCTCGATTGTATTAGTCCTGTTGCCAGTCGTTTCGATGCCAGGCTTCCTGCCCAGCCCTAAGCTGTCGCTCGTAGTGCTGGTAACGATGTGGGCGATGTACCATTTGCTCCAATTCCTGGGGTTGGTTGCGCTCTGGTCATGGATTGGCGACGTTGTGCCCGACTCGATTCGCGGTCGCTTCATTGGTCGGCGTGGAGCGCTACTCAATGCCTTTCAGGTAGTGGGTATGTTGATCGGCGGCAGCGGATCTTGGTGGTGGCGCGGCCGCTGCCAGAACTCCGGACACGATGACTTGATTTGGGTTGGCTACGCCGCGTGTGCCGTGATCGGAGCACTGCTGTTGGGGTTGGCCGTCTGGCCGCTCGTCCGAGCCCCGGTCGCGATCCAAAAGGAGGAGTCCACGGCCTTAGATATTCGGCAGCACTGTCAAGAAATATTCGCTCCATTTGCTGATCGTGGTTACCGCCGCTTCCTGGCTTATGGTGGCTGGTTTTCGCTAGCCAACGGCATTTCAGGCGCAGCATCGTTTCTCTTCCAGATGCGCGTGCTCGACATATCTTACGCGGGTCGGATGGCATTGAAGAGCACCGCGGAAGGCACGCAGTCGATCATCATGCCGCGCGTTGGTCAGGCCATCGACCGTTGGGGCGGTGTGCCGGTGCTCGTCGTCTCGCAGGTGCTCGTTTCTTTGAGTCTGCTGTTCTTTCTGGCTGCCACACCGACCCACTGGTGGTGGATTATTGGGGCCTATGTGTTGTGGATCGCCTACGCGGGAGTCAACACGGCCATGCCAAAACTGATGCTCTCGCTCACCCCCAAAGCACAATACACGTCGTACGCTGCTGCCTGGTTCGCTTGGTTGGAACTTGTGTATGCTTTAAGTACGATAGCCGGCGGGCTGCTATTCGATTGGGCCAGCAAGAACTTCACACCAAGATTGTGGGCCGGCTTTCGAGTCGATCACTTCGCGGCAATCTTTCTGTTAGGATTTGTGTTACGAATCTCGGCGGCCGCCTGGGCGGCGCGGATTCGCGAGCCTGGCCGCTAAGGCTGGTGAAACCAGTAGAATTCTCGATACCTACTCAGAACCTTAAAACTAGCGGCGTATCACTGCGTCGTATGGCCGAGGTGGCGCATCGAAATAAATGATCGTTGGTTGCGCATTGGCCCCCGAGATACCTAACGGTGTCGTGAGATTGTTTTCCGTTGGCAAGATATGGGATGGGCGTGATGCGTCGCTTCCGCAATTTGTTTGCGGCAATAGTGATGCTGCCAACAGAATCGCGGTGTGAAATGGTGCCATATTGCCAGCCTTGGTAAGACGGATTGGATCGCGAGTGGTGTAAGGCTAAGTGATTTATGTATATGCGGATAGATGAATATGCGGATAGATTGATTCTCTTGTTGACTCTACCAATCAGTTAAAGGCAGACCGCCCGAAACTTTAGCCAACCCAACGGGTTTAATTCTATTAATGCCTCAATTGCCTGCATGAGAGACGCTTGCATGACTCCTTCGACAAGAACAGTAGCATTTTCGTTCTTGATTTTTGTTCTAGCGGGATCGATTGTATTCGGTCAGTCGTCGCAGCGAGGACGAAGACTGCGTGGGGAATTTCGTGATCGCCGCTTTCCCGATCGGTTGCAAGAGGGCGACCAAGCGCCCGACTTCACGCTGAGGAGCCTCGATGGCAAACGAACAGCAACACTTAGCGACTATCGGGGCAAGAAACCGGTCGCATTGGTATTCGGCTCGTACACCTGACCTCCCTTCCGACGTCAGGCTGGCGTCTTGGACCAAATGTACGACGACTATAAGGACCGAGTCGAATTCTTCCTGGTCTATATCCGCGAAGCGCACCCGACCGATGGCCGTCAGGCGCGCATCAACGAGCGGCACAACATCTTCGTCAAGCAACCTGCGAAGTATGTTGAGCGCGTCGCCGTTGCGAAAGAAATGTGTACGCAGCTGGATCTAAAACTCCCGCCGCTGATTGACAATTTGGACGACAGAGTCAATCAAGCCTACAACGCCGAACCTGACCGGCTCTATCTAATCGGCGTCGATGGCAGAATTGCCTACCAAGGTGCCCGAGGGCCTCGCGGCTTCGACCCGGCAGAGCTCGAAGTGGCCATCAGGGAAGCAGTCAGGAAAGAGTAGTGGCCAGGTTCTGAAACATTTTTTCTTGCTTTTCGTCCGGGCAAAACTATGATTCCTCGTGTCAAGGCATACCCAAGCGGTAGATTTGGCAGCAGCTATCGAGCATCGCTCTAGCCCTTTTGTTCGGCAACTCAGGCAACTACTAAGGTAGCTTGGCAAATACTTTTCTAAGCGTATATACTTAGCGGGCTAGTCATCGCATCATTGGGCGGGTTTGGGGCTCGGTGCTTCGTAGAGACTGATCTATTGGCACAACTGGTTCACCAATCTATTTGCCGTGGAGGAAAACTGTGGGCAGAAACTATTGCAGAGTCGTTTTAGCAGCGCTCGTTGTTTGCGCTGCAGGAAGTATGTCTGGTCTTGAATCGGCGCTGGCTGCAGATCAGCCGAATATCCTCGTCATTTGGGGCGACGATATTGGCACTTGGAACATTAGCCATAACAACCGTGGCATGATGGGTTACCAGACGCCGAATATCGACCGCATCGCCCGAGAAGGTCTTTCATTCACTGACTACTACGGCCAGCAAAGCTGTACTGCAGGCCGGGCGGCGTTTTTGGGGGGCAATGTTCCCGTTCGCACCGGTATGACAAAAGTTGGTTTGCCCGGCGCCAAAGAGGGTTGGCAACAAACTGACGTCACCATTGCTACGGTTCTCAAGAGCCAAGGCTACGCGACGGGGCAGTTTGGCAAGAACCACCAGGGCGACCGCGATGAGCATCTGCCTACGATGAACGGTTTCGATGAATTCCTAGGTAATCTCTACCACTTGAATGCTGAAGAGGAACCCGAAAATCGAGATTATCCCAGGGAGTTCGTTCTGCCCAACGGCAAGACATTCTTGGAACAATACGGCCCACGCGGCGTTCTACACTGCAAGGCCGATGGGAAAGGCGGCCAAACGATCGAAGACACTGGCCCTTTGACCAAAAAACGCATGGAAACGATCGACGACGAAACTGTTGCCGCCGCAAAGGATTTCATCACACGACAGAACAAGTCTGGCAAGCCATTTTTCTGCTGGTGGAATGGCACTCGGATGCACTTCCGCACTCATGTTAAAAAAGAGCATGAAGGCATCTCCGGTACGAGCGGCGACAACTACCATGACGGCATGGTCGAGCATGATATGCATGTTGGCGAGCTACTGGAATTGCTAGACGAACTGGGGATCGCCGACAACACGATCGTTTACTATTCAACTGACAACGGCCCCCACTACAACACTTGGCCTGATGCAGGTACTACTCCCTTCCGCAGTGAAAAGAACTCAAACTGGGAAGGTGCCTACCGAGTTCCTGCCTTCGTCCGCTGGCCCGGTAAGTTTCCCAAAGGCAAGACTCTCAATGGCATTGCAGCTCACGAAGACTGGTTGCCGACGTTCGCTGCCGTCGCCGGGGCTCCCGATATTCCTGATAAGCTGCGTGAAGGTGTCGAACTTAATGGCCGCGTTTATCGAAACTATATCGATGGTTACAACATGCTCGACTACCTATCTGGCAAGGCGGAAAAATCGCCTCGCAAGGAGTTCATGTACGTCAACGACGACGGTCAGGTCGTCGCCATCCGCTTAGGCGATTGGAAAGCGGTCTTTCTAGAAAATCGCGCCAAGGCATTTCAAGTGTGGATCGAGCCATTTACCGAATTGCGGATTCCACTACTGTTCAACTTGCGTCGTGATCCGTTCGAAAAGGCGCAGCACAATGCAAACGTCTATTACGACTGGTTCCTTGAGCGAGCATTCGTGATAGTGCCTATGCAGCAACTTGCAAGCAAGTTTCTGATGACGATGCAGGACTATCCGCCGAGCCAGTCGCCCGGTTCGTTTAATCTGGAGAAGGTCCAGAAGATGATTGAATCTGCCGCCATCGGTAGGTAATTAACACAATTGACAGGGTCGTCTTTCACTCTTGGAGGACGACCCTCTCTGCTATAAGTGAGGTACCACGATGAATTCTCGACGTCTGCTGATCGCTGTGACGATTGGTTCGCTTTCGTCCGGCGCTCTATGGGCGGAGGACGCCCTACCCTCTTGGAAAGATACCAAAACCAAGAGAGCAATCGTTGAATTCGTTCAGAGTGCAACAGACGAAGCTTCGCCCGACTTCGTAGTACCAGCCGAGCGTATCGCAACTTTCGACAACGATGGCTGCCTGTGGTCGGAAAAGCCGATCTATTTTCAGCTGTTGTTCGCGATCGACCGAGTGAAAGAACTGGCCGCGGAGCATCCTGAGTGGAAGGAGCAGCAGCCGTTCAAGGCGGTTCTCGAGAATGACCGTCAGGCGCTGGCGGCTGCTGGAGAAAAAGGTTTGCTTCAACTTGTAGCGGCTACGCATGCGGGCATTACGACCGAAGAATTTGCAGGCGTAGCTGGTGACTGGCTGGCGTCTGCCCGACATCCGCGATTCAACAGGCCTTACCGCGAGCTGGTTTATCAGCCCATGCTCGAGTTGCTGGACTATTTGCGCGATAACGGGTTTAAGACCTATATCGTATCCGGCGGCGGCATCGAGTTTTTGCGCGTATTCGCCGAGGAGGTTTACGGTGTCCCGCCCGAACAAGTCGTCGGGAGCAGTATTAAGACAAAGTTCGACTCGCGCGACGGAAAGCCCGTTATCGCACGACTGCCCGAGGTCGATTTCATCGACGATAAAGCGGGAAAACCAGTAGCGATCCATAAGTTCATCGGACGTCGACCCTTAGCCGCATTTGGCAACTCCGACGGTGACCTGCAAATGCTCCAATGGACCGCGGCCGGCGATGGTGCCCGCTTTTGCCTGCTCATTCATCACACGGATGTTGATCGAGAGTGGGCCTACGACCGCGACTCGCACGTTGGTCGACTCGACAAGGCCCTGGACGAAGCCACTCAGCGAGGCTGGACCGTGGTGGACATGAAAAACGATTGGAGCACGATCTACCCGGATGCGAATGATTGAATTGGCAAGTCAGCAGATTTCAGTAGATTTTTATGTTCTATCGTTGGAACTCTACCCCATTCGAGTGGTGCCACCAGCCTTGCCCAAAGAATTATTTGGGAGCATGTATAATTCGCGAAAACTCGTTTTGACCTCTTGCTGGTCAAAGGTTATAATGCACTCAGGAGTTACTTCTTTACTCGTTCTGTAAAGGGGAGGCCAGATGGAAACGCCGCCTTATTGGTCGTAAGGAGACTTGAGTCTGAGGACTCTTGCTCTCTTTGTTTCTTGACCCAGAACACTTTTTCACGCCCAGAGAAGTCTGCCGCTGCAGGCAACATGTTTGTGGTGGTGTGTCGAGGCAGGTTGCTTTGACTCGCGACGGTCGTTTGGTCGTGCACTTACTGCAATGCGTGGACGTCACCCGCATGACGAATCGCGTTGGTTAGTGCCCCCATGGGTACCGCTCGATCGGCGATGGCCTGCTTGTTGAACAAACTGCTTCGCTTCTCCCGGCTGGTACATGGCCCTCGCTGCCTCTTTTTGTGCGGCGAGGGCTTTTTTTAGGTAATTCTGAAATACTGACGTGCGAGTGATCTCCTTGCAGCTACGTTTCTTTCGGCAGGTTACGAAAAAACGCTCCTAGATCTTCCGATCAAGGAGCGTCTCGCGTATTCGTTTTTTCCGAAGCTGAATTGCCTAGACAGTTTGCTCAGCTAGACGAACAGAAACTGCGCAAGGCCCTTTTTTGCCTTGGCCGATTTGATATTCGACAACTTCACCTTCGCGGAGTTGCTCGATGGTGGTGCCTTGAACTTCGGAATGGTGGAAAAACAGGTCGTCCCGCTCTCCCTCAATGAAACCGAATCCCTTTTCCGACAATACTTTCTTGATCTTACCTTCTGGCATTTCTGCCTCCACAAAAACTTGAGACTCTGGGCAAACAGTAGCGACTTCTATCGAAGAGCTCTGCCGGCCCCAAAAAAAACGGGAGCAGTAAACCACAGAATGAGTTGGGCACTTTCAAGAAGGACACAGCTACACAGAGTGCGGCGTGACGGAAAGAATCTTCGGAAGGTGATTAGACCTGCTTCTTTTTCTCTTCATCGCTGCTCGTCACGATTCATCGCGACAGCCCTGAAGTATAGGTAATCGCGTAGTAAACTGCAAGTGCTCCTAGAAAAGTGCGAAGATAGCTAACTCGCAACCCCCGAGGCAGACCCAGTCAAAGAGGATCCTCCGAGGAAGCCTAAGAAGCAACTGCAATGAATCCGGGTTATATTGGCTATACTGAGCAGGGCGAAGCGATTCGCCTTCCTGTCTATGGCCCAATCTCCCATTCGGTAATGTCCGGTGGCGCCCCGGCGGCGTTCACAGATCGGATCGCCTTGTACAGACTTCGAATCAGCTGCAGAAAACCTGCCACGAATAGCGTGAGCAGAAACCAAAATGCCAGCCGAGGCCCAACTTTAGGGGCCAACCATAAGCCCCCAGAAGTGCCCGCCATCACAAGACCGAAAACTGCCAGCAAAGTCTTGAACTCGGTCGGCCCAAAACGGGCTAGCGCAAACTCGCCAATCATTTTCGCCCGAATGTTAGTCAAAACGGCCATGGCATAGATGACTATCACCCCGCCAATGCCAAGCAGCATACAATCGGCACAATATGCCAACCCAGTGACCCAATAGCTAAACGACAGCGGGTCGACGAAGTGGTCGAGCAATTCACCCCCGTTTCGGCATTGGCCGGTGGCCCTGGCATGCGTGCCATCGAGCACGTCGGCAGTATGGTTGCCTGCCACGCCAGCAGCCGCTAGCAGCCCGGCCCACCACCAGCGATCTGCAGCAGCAAAACCGATTGCACCCGCGATGGCAGCTAGATGCCCGACCAGAACGATTCCCTCTGGGGGAAATCTGGCCGGAATCGCCATTCGCTTGTACAGGCTTTTCAGCGGCGGCGTCAAAAATGGGTCGAGCAGACTATGAGATACACGTTTTGGCATGAGAACGAATATAGTCCGATAACCTGCTCCACCTAGGGGCCGCCCCCAGTCGGCGGCGGTGTTAATTGCGGGAAATCCCTGTACTCGGGCCCCTGTATTTCGCCAACTTGCAGGTATACTAGACAGGATCGCGGCGTTTTTATTTTGGAATGTCTAGACAGTTTTTTGCCATGAAGCTAGCTCTTCTGCGGAGAAGTTGCCTCCTGTCGTTGGTGGCCACCTGGGGGTTACTCCAGGTTGGATGCGAAAAAGGTTCGCCCTCGTTACCGACTGAGAACCAAGCGGTTGCTGATAGTAGGTTGCCCTCCAACAAGCTTCCTTCTAACGGGAAAGAGTTGCCCCCTGCTACGCCAGCCGTGGTTGCGGTCGAGGCAACCGAATCGCCGATTGTCTCAGTTTCCAAGCCGGTCCTCGAGCAGAAGGCCTTGCCGCCGAAGAAGATTCGCAACGTGATTCTAATCATCGGCGATGGTATGGGACCTCAGCAGCTGGGAATGCTGTTCGCATACGCCCACTTGGCACCGGGATCAGTTTTGCCTGATCGCACCTCTGCGATTGAATTGCTGACCCAGCAAGGCGAAGTTGCGTTGGTGCGGACCGAGCCATACGGTGCGGTCGTGGTCGACTCGGCTGCATCCGCCACGCAGTTGGCCACGGGAGAGATGGCCGGCTCCGAGATGATTGGCGCAAACTATTTGGGCGAATCGGTTCCCACTGTTTTGGAAGTCGCCAAGCAGATGGGAAAGTCGACAGGCCTAGTTTCTGATACGCGCATCACGCACGCAACTCCCGCTGCATTCGCTGCCCATCAGCCACACCGCAGCATGGAAAACGAAATCGCTAGCGATATTCTGGAAAACCAAGTCGACGTGCTGCTCAGCGGAGGGTTGCGAAACTGGGTTCCCCAAGCAGTTAACGACAAAGAATCTCCCGCCTATCTGGCTGTCGTGCATATGACAGGCGGACTTTTCGATCCAACTTCCAAACGGCAAGATAATCGCAACTTGCTTGTCGAAGCGCGACAGAATTACCAACTAGTTTTCGATCGCACTGCGCTGGCAGAGGTGAAAGAAGGCCCCGTTCTCGGCTTGTTTGCCGACTCGGGTATGCTCGACGCGATAGACGAACGCAATTTACAAGGAGACGATAATCACACGGAACCTACACTAGCAGAAATGACTAGCAAGGCATTGGAGCTGCTCTCCCAGAATCCAGAAGGTTTTTTCTTAATGGTTGAGGGGGGGCAGATCGACTGGTGTGGCCACAATAACGACGCAGGCTGCATGCTAAATGAATTGTTGCGGCTTGACGACGCCGTGCGGCTTGTCCACCAGTGGGCTCAGGGCCGCGACGATACCGTGGTACTTGTCACGGCCGATCACGAAACAGGATCGTTTGGCTTCAGCTACTCGGGCGGACCGTTACCCGAACCGGGGACGCTTGGCGGAGATGTTTTTCAAGGAGCCCCATACCAGCCAAAATTCAACTTCGCGATGGCTGAGGTGCTCGATCATCTGCATGGCCAGAAATATAGCTTTAACCATGTGTTCATGGAGTTCGATGCGCTAGACGAACGTGAGCGAACAGCAGACAGACTGATGCAGTTGGTCAACGAAGCGGTCGCGCCGTTTTCGATCACGCTGGACGATGCCACGGAGATTCTTACCCGCATGCCCAATCGTCAGTATGTCCCTGGGCACGCATACCTGGGCACGAAGACGGTTCCCAAAATGCCTGATCAGGCGTCCTTCTACGTCTACGGTGAAAATGGACGGATGAATTATCTGGGACATATTCTCGGCGCACAGCAAAACGTCGTCTGGGGCACAGGCACGCACACCAACACGCCTGTCCCCCTGATCACTTACGGACCACCTTCGGCTACCCATCGCTTTTCGGGTTTCTTGCATGCCACCGACATTGGCAAAGGGATGATCGCACTAATTCGCGGTGAGTAACGGAGAGGACTCTCGCCGTGGATGAAGTCGCTTAAGCCGATTGCTGCCTTGGTACGTTCTATCTATCTTCAGGGACGAACCCGAATGAAATACTTAGTTCCCGCGGTTCTTGTTGCGGCTATATCGATCCAAGACGCGATCGGTTCCGACAATTTCAGAAAATTCGACGTTGTCGTCTACGGCGGCACTTCGGCCGGAGTCGTTGCAGCGGTACAAGTGGCACGGATGGGGCGTTCGGTTGTACTTGTAGAACCCGGGCACCACCTCGGAGGACTGTCCAGCAGTGGGCTCGGATCTACCGACACCGGCCGAAAATCAGTAATCGGCGGCATCTCACGCGAGTTCTACCAACGACTAAAGCGACACTACGATCAAGAGTCCGCTTGGCGACAAGATCGCAAAAGCGACTACTCCTCTTATCAAATCTCAGACGATGCCATCTGGAGGTTCGAACCTCATGTGGCAGAAGCAGTTTTCGAAGCAATGCTCTCCGAGGCTAAGATTCCTGTTGTCCGGGGCGAACGACTCGACCTAGAGGGTGGAGTGAAACTCGACTCTTCTCGAATTACGTCGATGCGGAGCGAGTCTGGAAGAGTATTTCATGGCCAGATGTTTATCGACGCCACTTACGAGGGCGATCTCTTGGCGCACGCAGGCGTTTCATACACTGTCGGCCGCGAAGCAAACGCTCAGTACAGCGAGACGCTCAACGGCATTCAGAAAGCCCACGCCAAACACCACCAGTTCACCGTTAATGTATCGCCCTACATCGTGCCCGACGATCCAACCAGCGGAGTGTTGCCTGGTGTGCAAACCGAACTTCCTGGCGAGGACAGTCAGGGCGATGATCGCATACAGGCCTATTGCTTTCGCCTCTGTACAACAAAGGCAAAAGAAAATTTAGTGCCATTCGAAAAACCGCTCGACTACGATCCTGGGCGCTATGAATTACTGTTGCGGAACCTAGAGCAGGGCGACCATCGCCTCTGTTGGCACCCGGTGATGATGCCCAACCAAAAAACAGACACGAACAACAATTTTGCTATCTCAACCGACAATATAGGTATGAATTACGGCTACCCGGAAGGTGACTACGCCGAGCGAACGCGGATTATCGAGGAGCACCGAGCATACCAACAGGGCCTGCTCTGGACTCTGGCCAATCATCCGCGCGTACCGGAGCAGGTGCGATCCGAATTCGCCCTCTGGGGACTGGCCAAGGACGAGTTCGTCGACAACCAACATTGGCCTTACCAACTATATATCCGCGAAGCGCGCCGTATGATGGCCGATTACGTGATGACCGAACACGATTGCCGCCGCGAACGGATGGCGAACGATTCGGTCGGTCTCGGCTCGTACAACATGGACTCGCACCATTGTCAGCGCTACATCACGCCCGAGGGCTTCGTACGCAACGAAGGCGACGTCCAAGTTTCACCGGGTGGACCCTATTTGATCAGCTACCGATCGATCGTCCCTGCGCGCGGCGAAGCCGCGAACTTACTCGTTCCGGTTTGCATCTCCGCCTCGCATATCGCCTACGGCTCGATCCGTATGGAACCGGTATTCATGATCCTCGGCCAATCCGCTGCCACGGCCGCTGTCGAAGCCATCGACAGTGGCGTGCCAGTTCAGGATGTCGACTACGCTCGCCTCAAAAAGAAGTTGCTGGCCGATGGGCAGGTGCTCAAATTGCCTGATGAAGAGAAGGCCTACTAATCTCAAACTGCTCCCTGCGTCTAAGCAGGGCTGATAGAATGGCGGTTTGTAAATCGCTCAATAGCACCGTCGCTGCTGCCTGTTGTATGGAGAGGGCTCTAACCATGTCGCAATCAAAACTATCTCGACGCAAACTACTAAGCCTGACGGCCCAATCGTCATTGGTCGCGGCGACTCCCTATTGGTTTACCAGCCAAAAAGTAATTGCAGACGAATTTCAATCTGCAAATGACCGACCAAACATTGCGTTGATCGGCGCAGGTGGTCAAGGTCTTGGCGACGCGAAGCACGCAGCACGGTTTGGCAACATTGTCGCAATCGCAGATGTCGACCTAGAGCATGCCGAGGAGGCCAAGCAGGAATTCGGAGGTACAGCCGACGTTTATCAGGACTATCGCCATTTGCTTGATCGCCAAAATGTAGATGTCGTGATCAACGCCACTCCCGATCATTGGCATACGAAGATTAACATCGATGCTTGCCTGGCAGGCAAAGACATCTATGCGGAAAAGCCGCTGACGCTCACCATCGACGAAGGCAAAATCCTTAGGCGCGTCGTCGAAGAAACCGGACAGGTCGTGCAGACGGGCACGCAGCAGCGTAGCGTGAAACACTTCCAGACGGCCGTTGAACTCGTTCGTAACGGCCGCATCGGCAAGCTCAAGCAAGTATGGGTCGCCCTGCCCTGGTGCAGCACCAAGGGAGGACCGTTCGCCAATACCACGCCGCCCGCTGCGCTGGATTGGGACTGTTACCAAGGTCAGGCTCCGCAACGCGACTACTGCTTGCAACGCACTCACAAGGTATTTCGCTGGTGGTACATTTACTCGGGCGGGATCATCACCGACTGGGGCAACCATCACGTTGATATTGCTCAGTGGGGCATGGATCGTGAGTTGACCGGTCCGACAACGATCGACGCCCGCGGACTGTATCCCAACGAGGGGCGAGCAAACTGCTTCGATACACCCGATCGGTTCTACGCGCGGATAACGTATGCCGACGCGCCTGACCTATTGTTTTTTTCCGCAATCAACGACAGAAGAATTTACGGCACCGAGGAAAGCAACACGACGCCACAAGCGAAGCTCGATTGGCTCTTTGGAGCCGACTGCCCCGAGGAGATAAAGACTTATGACCGCAATGGGATCATGTTCATCGGCGAATCAGGCCGGGTATTTGTCAATCGCGGAGGAGTCCACGGCAGAGCTGCCGAAGAACTGGTCGATAATCCGCTGCCGAGCGATGCTTGGCGCGTGTCGCCTAGTGATGACCACATGGGCAATTTTTTTCAATGTGTAAAGTCTCGAAAGGAACCGGTAGCCCCAGTGCGGATTGAGCACCGTACCGTGACTGTTTGCCATTTAACGAACCTTTCCATCCGCTTGGGTCGACCACTGACGTGGGATCCCGAGCAGGAAATCTTCGTAGGCGACGATGAAGCAAACCAGTGGCTCGCTCGTGGGCAACGCGAGGGCTTTGAGATTCAAGGTTAAAGCGGGGTACTTTAAGCGCGGGGAGCCAACTCTCTTCCCTTCTGTTCGATCAGTTCCAGCAACGCCTTCTGTGGGTCAGCAAACTTCTTGATGCCCTCGGCCATGAGGGTCGCCTCCAGGTGTTGCGAATCGACCAGCTGAGTAATTTCGTCCACGACAGCCGCAGGCGGCATCTGGTCGACAGTACGAATAAAGGTCTTGCCACTGGCTTCGACGGCTTCGTTCGTGGCGGGAGGGTTGGTCTGGATGTCGCTGCCGACTAGAGCTTCGACATATTTCCAGGGTGGGTCGTCAGCATTCTTGGTGCCGGTGCTGGCGAAGATTATCTCTTGTTCTAGCGGCGTGGGATGCTCTGCCCAGAAGCGTTTGTTCTCTTTCCACAGCTGCTTGGCATTGAGAATGCCGACCTGTCCTTGAGCCGAGGGCGAGAGCTGCGGGACATGCTTCTGCGTGTAGACGTCGACGCGCGAGATAAAGATGCTGTAAACACTCTTGAACTTATCTAGCGATGCCAGTCGTTGCGCCCCGCGCCAAATTGCGTCGCGAGCTGCTACGTACTGACGCATTGTGAAGATGAGTGTCACATTCAACGGCACGCCGGCCGCGGCAAGGTGCTCGAGAGCCTCCAAACCAGCACGTGTTGCAGGTACTTTGATCATTCGGTTCCGATTACCGGCTGACCATTTGGTGCCAAGCTCGACATAATTGGCTACGCGTTTTTCATGTGCGAGTTGGTTTTCTGGGTCTTCCAGCAGCGGGTCGACTTCGAAACTGACATACCCGTCATTGCCCTTGGTAGACTCCCAAACGGAGATGAAATCTTCCTGCGCTGTAGCTACGATCTGGTCAGTAAGTGCCCAGGTCGTTGAGTTGGTCGAGCAATCGGGATCGTTGAGCAGCTGTTGCAGCTGATCATCGAAGCGGCCCGACTTTATCAAGTCGGTAATGATGATCGGGTTGGACGTCGCGCCACTAGCACCGAGCAGTCGGTTGGCAGCGATCAGCTCTGGGTCGACTGAGTCGAGCCATAATTTAGTACCAGCTTGAACGATCGATGCTAGCGGGGAGCTCATACTATGGGATCCTTCTTGATAAGGTTTCTGCGGAACACCCTTAGGATGTCGCGATTCTTCCCGCGTAGAGCCCGGTTGGCAAGGGTCTTGATAACATCCAGACGGTGACAGCAGTGGCACAAGCAGGCGAAAAGATAGGTGGGCTACGAGATATAAGAATGATCCGCTGAGAATATGGATTATCACGTTTTTTCTGATTTTAACGGTTATTCCTGCATCTTGGCTTTGTAGTGGACGATGAATTCCCTGGATGAAAGCCTGGCCTCAGCCTGAGGCAGGTACGTGGTCTGCAAGTTAGGGAGCTATACCGGTGAAGAATCTCATCGTACTGCTGATTGTGGCACTTACAGGAGTGTCCTGCCTTGGGGTGGTAGCAGCACAAGAATTACTGATCGCACCTCCCGGGGGTGATGTCGGGGGAATGATCCCCGAGCTAGCGATGCCTCCGATGCCTGAGCCTGTTCTCGATGGGGACCAGGAGGTCGTCGAAGGTTACGCCGAACCAAACTCCGACGAACACTACGTGACCACCCCCTACTCCGACTCGTGGGAGACAGGTGAGTCTACTGAACAACTCGAGCCTTATATCGCGGATGAGTACCAGATGTATCAAGAGGATATTCCCGTGTTGGAGAGCACAGGGACCTGGTTTCGTCGCGGCTTTTGGTACACGGAAGTCGACGCAGTGATCTTTAATCACAAGTTCAACCGCGATGGCGTTCCAATCATGTTTCAGCCGACGGGACAAACTGTTGGTCCGTTTGGTCCAGGCGTCGCCACAAATCAGCTACGGGTAAATGGTTCAAAGCCGGGAGCCCAGGCTGCGCCAAGACTAACATTAGGACGCTTTCTCTTTCGGGATCATAAGAACCGAGACCATGTGGGCGAGTTCACGATCTTTGGTGGTGGAGAGTGGACGCAACAAGCTCGACTCGATGCGAATCCAAACAACGATCTCGGAACGGACTTCCTGCTTGTACCGACTGCAATCGATGAGGGCAACACGTCATTCGACAATGCCACGAGTTCACAATTTCGCTACGATAGTTGGTTCAACAGTTTCGAGTTGAACTATCACGTCAAGGAGCGGATGGGACGAGACCACGTTGAGATGGAGCCAAGTGGCCGTTGGGTCCGCCGCGCAGGCCGTTCGATCTCCCGCTCGTTTATGGCCGGTGTGCGTTACTTCGAACTAAACGAGGATTTCGTTTGGACTGCATCGGGCATCACCTTTCCCATCATGCCGAATATTCCTAGCGCGGATGGCAGTACTGATATACATACCGAGAACGACATGATTGGGACCCAGCTTGGCTTCTCCTGGTTTGTTGAGAATGCCCGTTGGAGTGGAGGCGTTCGCGCTAAGGGCGGCATGTTTGTCAATCTAGTTGATTTGAGGGTAATCACCGACGTTCCAACCGAAGATGGCCTCGTTTCTTCTGACACGGCCCTGGAAGCTGATGAAATTAGCTTTATCGGAGAAGCTGCACTGATCGGAAAATGGCATCTACGACCAAATTTCTCATTGCGGGCAGGGTTGGAATTACTGTTTCTTACCTCGACAGCAATTGCTCCTGCTCAATCCAGAGGTGCTTTTATCCCGTCAGGTCCGGTCGACGTGGCTTCGAACGGCGATACCACCTATCTGGGCGGCTCGATCGGTTTCGAAGGTTATTGGTAAGCTGCACCGGATAATCGGGTAACGTACGGCAGACAACCAACCTTTCATAGCTTGCGATAGTGAGCTAGGAAGGCTGGCAAAACCAGCACCGATTCGGTGACTGCGCTGACCAGAAAAACCCTTGCTATCACTCACTTTAGAGCGTTTTCTTCGCTCGATTCGCACGTTGTCGGCGTAGACTTGCGCAGCGTTTCCCGCTAGCCTATCTTCTTGCGGAACCTATTGGGCCAGCTCCGGCAGCGGTATGTTTTCGGCTGGCCTGGGGTTGCCGCTGGCGGTCTCGAATGGGTCGTCAATCCAGACACTTCGCACCGAATATCCGCCCCCAGGGCTTTTTAGGGGCCTTGGCCCCTTGCGACTCCGATCAATCTGATTATGCAACCTTCGTTTTTGGCCCGCAAAACGCTGTGGTGGCCTAACTACTTCTGGATCGCCATGATAGCCGCGTTTCTCGTGGCTTTCGTGCCGCGTGGCGCTCGGAAAGCGATCGAGTCGAACACGAACAAGGCAGAAGACTGGTTGCCCCCCAATTATGCCGAGTCGGTCGATCTGCAATGGTTTCGTGATCACTTCCTGGGTGAGCAGTTCGCCGTGGTGAGCTGGCCCGGCTGTACGCTGGGCGAGACCGAGAAGCTCAACCGACTTTCTCGTCGGCTGGTTCCCAGCAAGGAGACTGTCGCCAAGGCCGGCATAGATTCGCCGCTCAGACAGCGAGCGAATTGGTACAAGCGCGTGATGACTGGACCTGGCGAGCTGGAGCGACTAGTTAGTCCCCCCCTGGCACTCGACTACAACGAGGCGATTAAGCGTCTCGAGGGCGCGCTCATTGGGCCAACTCAGAAAGATGCCGAGGGAAACTCGCTGGGCAATGATTCCCGTGTAACTTGCCTGGTCGTCTATTTGACTGAAGAAGCGACAAGCGACAATAAGACAATGCGCGCTGCCGTGGAATATATCGCCACGATAGCTGCCCAAGAGTGTGCGATCAGTCCAGACTCGATCCACATGGGCGGGCCACCTGTCGACAACATTACGATCGACAAAGAGGGAGAGGCAACGCTGATGCGGTTGGCTTCGTTGTCGGGCATTGTCGGCGTCATGCTCTCCTATTGGTGCTTCCGAAGTTTCAAACTTACCAGCATTGTGTTTGCAGTTGGTGTACTGAGTGCTGGAATGAGTCTGGCGGTCGTGTTCTACTTCGGCATTTTCGAGGTCGTAGCCATGGGGCTGACTAAGCCCTATTTGGGATCGGTTGACGCAATTCTTATGTCGATGCCAGCGGTCGTATACGTGCTAGGCCTCTCGGGCGCTATTCACATCGTGAACTACTACCGTGACGCTCGGCGTGAGACAGGATTAGACGGTGCTGCAGAAAAGGCGGTTCGCTTCGGTTGGGCCCCTTGTACCTTAGCCGCTTTTACGACCGCAGTGGGTTTGGGGTCGCTTTATACGAGCGATATTCTTCCCATCAAGAAATTTGGCATGTTCACTGCCATCGCGGTGATGGGTACCGTTGGCGTGCTGTTCACGATTTTGCCGGTGTTTCTCCATCGGTTCCCCATAAGTAATGATCTCGTGGAGCGGCAGTCGGGTCGCCATCAGGAGGGCCATCTTCCTGAGTGGATGAAACGAATTTTCGGATTCGTCGTGGGTCGATACGCTCTAGTTTGCGTTTTCTGGCTGGTGGTGATGAGCCTGTTCGCGATTGGATTTACCAAAATAGATACTCGGGTACAACTTTTGGGCCTGCTAGATGAGGAAACCGACCTCATCCACGATTACGAGTGGTTGGAAGAAAATCTAGGTAATTTGGTCCCAATGGAAGTCGTGCTCACCGTACCGCCCGAGAAGATTCGTTCGGCAGACGAGCACGCTGAGGAGGATGGCAAGCAGTATCGATTGACGATGCTCGAGCGACTAAACATGATGCGCGAAATCCAGATTGGCATCGAACGCTTGCCGGAGATCAGCCGCGTATTATCTGTCGCTACTTTTACTCCTGAGAGCACAAATTCAGGTATTGGCGGTATGGATCGCAGTGCCGACTTTGCTAAGAACAAGAGTCTCGAAGAGCATCGACAGACATTGCTCGACCACGACTATTTGCGGATGGAGCACACCGGCGAGCACGCTAAGGAGCAAACCGGTCGAGAACTCTGGCGAGTGAGCGCCAAAGTGGCGGCATTGAGTAAAGGTGACGAAGGAATCGATTATGGCCGCTTTGTTGAGCAGCTCAAACGAGCTGTCGACCCGGTCTTGGTGGCTTATCAACAGCGAGACCAGATCGTCGCTGCGCTACACGAAGCAAGTAAGCAGCTTGATGGCTCTCAGCTTTGTATTCTGTATCGAACACCTGACGGTGAGCCTGCGCCTGGCCCTGGTACCCAAGAAGCAGCGCTCTCCAGTCTGCTTAAGCGGAGTGGCATTCAGTCGAAAACTCTACCCGATGGCCGTCAGCTGAAGCCGATCACTTACTTCAATTTGGCTGTTCTTGACGCCAACGAAGACAAACCCAAAGTGTTGGATGCCTGGATTTCGACACTTAGCGAGCTGGATGCACTGGTTCTTGTTTCGGCCGGTAGCGACCCTACGGCGAAGAAGCTCTCTGATGGTGGAATGCTGGTGATCGACGTATCGAACGTGCCGGTCGAAACACATTCAGCCGCGATCGCCGCGGCCATCGGCGACCAGCCTAGGGCGGTCCGCGCCGTCTATACCGGTATGATTCCGGTGATCTACAAGACGCAGCGACAATTGCTGATCAGTCTCAATGAAAGCATCATGTGGGCGACGGTATTGATTGCTTTCGTGCTGATGTTTGTGTTGCGCAGTCCCATCGCGGGGCTGATATCGATGATTCCAAACGTGTTTCCTATCGTGATCATCTTTGGCGGATTGGGTTGGTTGGGTATCAAGGTCGACATCGGCATTATGATGACCGCTAGCGTCGCCTTGGGTGTAGCGGTTGACGACACGATTCATTTCCTCACCTGGTTCCGTCGCGGCATTGCACGGGGCTACGATCGCGTCCAATCAGTGATGCTCGCCTACGATCGCTGTGCTACGGCGATGATGCAGACGACACTGATCGGCGGCTTGGGCCTGGCGGTATTTGCAACAAGCACTTTTACACCCACCCAGCAGTTTGGTTACCTGATGATCTCGATGCTGGGAGCTGCTTTGTTTGGCGATTTACTGCTATTGCCTGCTCTACTTGTTAGCCCGTTAGGCAGATTCTTCAGTAGCGGAGCACCAGCCCAACTTCCAGATTCTGAGACGGCTACAGAGCAATACGCGCCGCCCGCCCTGGAACCGGTCCTACTGGCCGACCATCAACCGTCGCTGCCCGCCGATGATAAACAGCGAGTCGGCGTTGGGGGAAATGGCGTTAATATCAGCCAGGCCAACGCACCTGACGAGAAGAAAGACGAGTTGTTAGCGGGTCCCCATGCGGCGCTACATGCGAAACTTCGCAATCTCAGGCGGGATCTTCCCCACGACCGAGTCTCTCCCTAGAATCCAAGAGTGCTGTAAGAATAGCCTTGCGGACCGCTCGCCGTTCCGTCTTGGAGAGACCCATGTCACGACGTAATCTGTTCCTGCTGATAGCCACCGCGATCGTCTCGTACGTGTGCTACGTACGCGGGGAACAGAATCCGTATGCTCGGTACGTAGCAGCGGGCTACTCGATGATCGATCGATGGTCTTTGGAAGACGTTCCGGACGAAGAACTATTCGAAGGCGCCATGCGAGGCATGGTTGGAGTGCTTGCCAAGCATGGTGACGAGCATTCGCTGTACGTAAACCAAGAAGAGCGCAACGCCTTTCGTGAGGATCTGTCTCAAGAGTTCGGCGGTGTAGGAGTCCGGATTCGATTGTTGGGCCAGCCTCCACAGCTGACTGTGATTGGTCCTCCAGAACCGGGGACGCCTGCCTTTACCGCTGACATCCGTTCGGGCGATCGCATCCTGGCGATCGATGGCGAACCGACCCAGTCGATGGACTTGTTGGATGTGCTCAACCAGATGCGTGGACTAGTTGGTGAGCCGGTTCTGCTTTCTCTGCTGCACCATGGAGAGACCGAGCCAATTGAAGTCTCGTTGACGCGGGCTGTGATTACCGTGCCTTCGATTCAAGGCGACATTCGTGACAAGGACAACGGTTGGCATTACCGGTTGGAGCAGGAGCCGCGCTTAGGCTACGTGCAGATCACGAAATTCGGGGACAAGACTGTGGCAGAGCTGTCTCAGGCCTTGGCTGAGCTTACCTCGAATGGTATCGAGGGACTGATTCTTGATGTTCGCGACAATTCCGGCGGGGCGCTCGATGCAGCAGTAGGAATCAGCGATCTGTTTCTTAGAGCCGGTTTGCCTATCGTTACCACGCGAGGTCGAGACGGTGTTACGCGAGACCGATTCGTATCGACCGGTCGAGGTGGATATACAGAGATACCAATGGTCGTGCTAGTCAACCAGGACAGCGCCAGCGCCAGTGAAATTCTAGCAGCGTGCTTACAAGACTACGGCCGAGCAGCGATCATCGGTCAACGGTCATATGGAAAGGGAACCGTCCAACGATTGTTGCGGACCGAATCGGGGCGAAGTTTACTCAAGCTTACTTCGGCCACCTATTGGAGACCAAGTGGCAGAAACATCCACCGCATGCTAGGCGCTAGTAAGAGCGACGATTGGGGAGTCTCGCCAGATAGTGGCCTGGAAGTGTCTCTCGACGAGGACGAGTTTCTGCAGTGGCGTCAGTACCGTCGGCGGCGAAATGACATTGGCAACCGTCCCGATGGGCCTCTGGCGGAACAGATTGAAGCTGAGGATGGCGAAGTTCCTGCAGAGTTTGTTGATCGAGCCCTAGAATTGGCGGTAGATGTATTGGTTGAGCGTCTTGAGAATCAAGAACCCCCTAATCGCTAGATCTTACGATCACTTGCACGTAAGATTGAAAAATCTTCCTAGAAAGCTCTCGTTTTTCTTCAAACAGGCCGGTTGCTCGGCACCGGGTTCGTCGATGTAAGTGACTATTATATAATGATTTACAAGCCGTGCTCGCCTCGCATTCGTGCTGCTACTACCAGTTTCGGCATGCCAACTGCATTAGTGTGTTCCAGATGGCAAGCCTAGGTTTGTCTCTTCGGAGAAGTACCTCCCAGAAGGTGCTCTCCGCGGGTGTTGTGTTCGGCTCCAAGGCCAAGGGACGTACGGCTTGGGCAACACGCGCCTCTTTTCTAGATTCTTGTTTTAACGTTGATCACACAGGGCAGTTCTCGCCCGCCAGAGAGAGGAATAATCCAATGGTTGCACCACGCAAGACGACAAAGGTTTACTGTGCTGTAGTACGCGTTCCGGCATTAGGAGAAAGAATATCCCAAAGGTTGAATCGCCCGAGCGATTTACTACCATGGGCCGATCCATATATCGCTCGATTAGTTCAAAACCTACAAAAGGAGGTTCGCTACGAACGTTCGACAACGCTTAGCAGCTGGGAGTCGGCCACACCACTACAAGCCGATCTAGAACCACCCAGTCCTTTGCCCGAATATGATCGAGATTGGAGAGAAGAGCCGCGGTGGACTTTCAGTGACGAGAAGCCGGGGTAATCCGATGTTCAGGGGTGAACACATGTCGCAAAGCCCTGGGGTAACGCCCAGGGCTTTTTTCATATTTAGGCAAAATGTTCGAAATCGCAGCAGCTCGCCAAACCATGTGCAAACGGTAGAAGCGAAATCTCAAATCAGACTGCTCTTATTTATATTACGATTCGAGGCTAGAAAACAGGGCATTTTTGTAATGCTTCAGAATCGGCATTTCGTCAAATGCAGTTTGTAAATACACAACCATCCTCGGCGCCAATAACGGCGTCACGCTTGCGATTGAGGCTGGTACTGAGCATCTCCGAAGCCGAGGATAGGATAAAAAATGAAGCCAAGCAGCGCCAATCCTACACCAAAGCCGGCGCCTTTTCCAAAATTCTTAGCGATATCAATGCCCACGATGATCCCTATGACTAAGTTTACAACTGGAATGATGCACAAGACGATCCACCAGATTGGTCGACCGGCAATCTGCAAGAGAAGAATGATATTGTAGATTGGGATGATCGCACCCCAGCCGGGTTTACCCGCCTTAGTAAATGTTTTCCACAGGCTGGCAATCACAAAAATGCTGATTGCTAAGCCGATGAGAATACCAAGGGGGCTACCTTCATTCGGAACTTCCTGTGCGATCAGAACTACATTGAGAATAGACATCACGAGTTCTCCTAATGTTCAATTTGATCGGAAGTACTTAAAATTTCAAGAAACAGAACCCTGAGGGCGCCGTAGTGTGGCCTTCATCCCTCGGTAGCACAAGACGAGTTTAGATCGATATCGAAGTGTTCAAGCTCAGACTAAATTCGATCGTGCGATACTCTAATGAGCCGCATTCTCTGACATCAGAACCCGACGTAGCTCTGCCGCGATAAAGAACGAGCCTGTAACGCATATCAAATCATCGGGCGCAGCTTTCTCTCGCACAAGCTTCCATGCCTTTATAGGATTGGGCTCTTCAATAATTGTTTCGGCGAGTTTGTCGCGTTGAAGCTGTTTAAGTTCTGATCGGAAGATTTTTGCCAGATCCGCGGTTGGCACGGCTCGGGGATTCTCCTGATACTGTGTGACAACCACGTCCTGAAAATGCGGGGCGAGTTCGCGGACGATGCCTACAACGTCTTTGTCGAGAGTGGCCGCTAACAGGAGTGTGCTTCGCGCGCAGGCAAAGCTTTCCCGCAGAACATCTACCAGTGCCCGAACCGAAGCCACATTATGGGCCACGTCGAGTACCACAGTCGGCTGGCGTCCAAGAATTTCCACGCGAGCGGGCAACGCTAAGTCTGCCAAGCCTTGGCGCATGGCGGCGGCTGAAATCATTCGACCTTGGCGACGCAGCTCCACAGCTGTGGCAAGCGCCAACGCGGCATTGGCTGCTTGATGCTCGCCCAACATTCGAAACGGCGCGCCAGCGAGCTGAAAAGTTTCGTCTCCAAGTTGGCCGCGGAAATCCAATTGCCCCAGGCCGTCGTGTTCTTGCAAACCACGCGGAGCGCGATAGTGATGCGAAAAATCTCGGCCTGCCTCAAGCATTCGGCAGCCATGCTGCTGGGCGATATCGGCGATTACACGTCGGGGCTCTTCGCTAAGTGGGCCGCACAGTACCGGGACGCCCGGCTTGATAATGCCAGCTTTTTCGGTAGCGATCTCGGCGAGCGTGTTGCCCAACTGTTTAGTGTGGTCGAAGCTGATGCTGGTAATCACGGTGACAGCCGGTTGGCAGACGTTCGTCGAATCAAGCCTACCCCCTAGCCCCACTTCCAAGACGGCTAAGTCAACTTGTCGCTCTACGAAATACATCAGCGCCAGCGCAGTGGTCAGTTCGAAGTAGGTGGGACTGAGCGATGTATCAGCGCTCGTGGCAGCCTCTTGATCCATCTTTTGAACGATAGGTTGTAGCCGTTGAACGAGCGCCACCAACTCGTCGCCCCCAATCGGCTGGCCGTTTACCGAGAAGCGTTCCTCAATACGTTCTAAATGAGGCGAACTGAATACACCAGTATCGTACCCAGCGGCTTGCAATACGCTTGCAATGAAGGCGGATGTGGATCCTTTGCCTTTCGTACCGGCGACGTGAACGATCGGTAAGCCGACGTCCGGATTGCCCAGCCGAGTGAGCAGTTGACGCATGCGATCAAGCTTTAGCTGCCGGCGGCCATAAGGCACCCAGGGCGAGCGCTCGTAGTTGATCCGCCCTAAAAGAAATCCGTTTGCCTGCTCACGGTCATGAACAGCGGTTGAGCAGGGCAGGGCAGTCGGGGCGACTTCGTCAGTATTTACAGATTGTGGCATCGGCCATCCTGGCAGGTTAGGTGGCAGTTCAATGTACCATCGTCAGGAACTGCTTGCGAAGGGCCTTATTGCGGTTGAAAACCAGCCTGCCGAATAAGCTCTCGCACCCGATCCTCACTGACTGAGCCGTGGACGACCGCTTGGCCTGGCTGGAGGACGACCTTGGCCCCCTCAACGCGCGCATCGCCTGCGAGTGTCTTCTCGAGTTTTGCAACACAATTGCCGCAGGTCATACCGTCCACGCCGACTTCGATCGCCGGTCCGCCTCCCGCACTGGCCAGGGACCAGCGCCGCTTTAGCCGCAGCAGGTCTTGCGCAGCGAACCATCCTATAATCGCCACCAGTAGCGCTGCGCTAGATACATTCCACCAGGTGCTCATCTCGTGCTGATGTCCAACGGTCGCGCCCTCTGTAGTAATGACAAACTCAAATGCCCAGCCGCAGGCGACGCTACCCAGGACGATCGTGGTCAAATAGATTGCCAAGGGTCTTCGCCCCAGCGTACGGTAAACGGCTCCGAGTGTCGCGACGTTGGTGGCTGGGCCAGCCATCAGAAACACGAGTGCCGCACCTGTCGGCAAACCGCTAGCCACCAGCGCTGCGGCGATTGGCACTGAGGCAGTCGCGCAAACATATAGTGGCAAGGAGATCACCAGAGTCACCCCCATAGCTGCCAGTCCTCCGTATGCCGACAGACCGTTCAACGCGTGTTGCGGCATGAAAGCAGAGATTGCCGCCGACACAACCACGCCAAACACTAACCAACCCCAGATCGAGCGGAGCAATTCCAAGCTATGGCTGAATAAGGCGCTCAGCCGATTGTCGATCGGCTGCTCTTCTGACTCGGAAGTTGGTAGCGAAGCTGCCGTGCTATGCGTCGAGAAATCTGTCAACCAACCTCCGATGAGTCCAGTCACTGCCGCGCTGGCCAGTTTGAAGATAGCAAAGGGCCAACCGAGCATCGAAGCGCTTACCAGAATCGAATCGGCGCCCGTTTGTGGCGTACTGGTGAGGAAGGCGACTACTGCGCCGTCGCTGGCGCCACTCTTCTTGAGTTGCAATCCAACTGGTATTACGCCGCAGGAGCACAGGGGAAGCGGTACGCCCAGGCCCACCGCCTTCAGCACGCCACTCCGGCCAGAAAGCTGCCGTCTGAGAAAGCTTGGCGGCAAAGCGATGTGCAGAAGCCCTCCAATCGCCGCACCCAGCAGGAGCCAGGGGGCAAGTTCTAGCAGGACCCGCCAGATTTCAAGGAAGAACTCATGCATGCACCCATCATACGCAGGATACTGCCAAGAAAGACAGGCGTGCTTACTGAAGCGAGCATGAGCGCACGAAAAAAGGGCCGACATGGTGCGGGATACCATGTCGGCCCTCGGAGGGGGAGACTTCGATTGGGTGGGACTGTCTCGGCGATGGCTTAGGCGTGTATGGCACCAACCTGGCTTGTGCCCGCGGGTCATGCCGCCGAAGCATCGCAACTCTCTTCTACCGACCGGAGGTAAAGCAAAGGGGATGCCAAAAGTCTTGGGCACTCTAGCGTTCAGACCGCAAGCATGTGCACAAACCCAATGGAGTCAAAGAGTTGTAGCGATTGCCACGGGTTGTCATCAGTTGCCGTGAAAGTCTTTTCGATCTCGTAGATTGTAATTCTTACTCGCGTTGGTTGTAGGATTTGCCTGGCGAGCGAACATCTCCCACATCGCCGTCGTACTAGCATTATTGGTCAATTCTAGAGTCGCCTGTCGCCCGTTGCGGCTCGTCGCTATGATGCCCTGCTCTGCTAGCAAGAACGAGAAGCAACCTAGGAATATGCCGCGCATGATGCTGCTGCTAGAAAACGTCCGCAAATCGTATCGCGAACCCAATGGCGAAGTTCTTTCGATCCTGGATATCGAGCGATTCTCGCTAGAAAAGGGCGAACAGGTTGTTCTTCGAGGACGCAGTGGCTGTGGGAAGACAACCCTGCTGAACTGCATCGCGGGGCTTACGACTGTTGATGAGGGACGAATATTCATCGACGGCCAGGACATCGTTCGCCTGCAGGAGGTTTCTCGCGATCGGTTCAGAGCGCGGCACATTGGCATAGTATTTCAAACGTTTAATTTACTTCCTGCATTCACGGCATTAGAAAACGTGCTCTTAGGCATGACCTTTACTGGGCAGAAGCCTGACGCGCAGCGCGCTACAAAACTACTTCAAGATGTTGGGTTAGGTCATCGACTCACGCACAAGCCCTCGGCGCTCTCCGTGGGAGAACAGCAACGCGTTGCAGTTGCCCGGGCGTTGTCGAACCAGCCAGCCCTCCTGCTAGCCGACGAACCGACCGCTAACGTTGACCCAGCCCATCAACAACAAGTGATCGACTTGATGCGCGAAGCGTGTGACCGCGAGAATATCGCCATGTTGCTCGTGACGCATTCTCCAGAAGTATCGAGCCAATTTGAACGTGTGGAAACTTTGGAAGACGTGAATCGAGCCGTTGTTTCAGTCGGCGTCAGTTCGGCTCGCTAGAAACTCAATCCCCTGACCCCCCTGCCCTCCCCTATGAGCTTTTTTAAAATTGCCTGGCGAAATATCGAGCAGCGCGCGTTGGCTTCGTCGCTAACGGGGTTGTCGATGGCACTAGGCGTGATGTTGATGATTCTGGTGATCGTGATTCACGATGTCGCGGTCGATCAGTTCGAAAACGATGCCGAGGGCTACAACCTCATCGTTGGCGGCAGTAAGGGGGGCGATCTGCAACTGGTGATGACCACGGTATTTCACCTTGGAAAGCCGCTTTATCCGATCCCCTGGAGCTATTACCAGAAATTTACCGAGGGCGAATTCGCCCCTTATACGAAAGTCGCGGTTCCATATTGCCTGGGGGACAGCTTTCACCACGAAGGGTCGCAGTTCCGAGTTGTGGCCACATCGCCCGACTTGTTTGGCAAGATCGTTTATGGCGCAAATGCTGACGGTTCTGATAGACAATATGAATTTCAGTCGGGTGAGAATTTTAAGGCCGAGAATTTCTTCGATGCGGTTATCGGCGCTACCGTTGCCAGAAAGACTGGCCTAAAGGTAGGCGATACCTTTCAGCCGACGCACGGCATGAGCTCGGGTGGGGACAAGCATATCGAGTTCACGATCGTCGGTGTGCTAGCGCCTACGGGCACCGCCAACGATCGAGCGCTGTTTGCGAACTTGGAAGGTTTTTACCTGCTTGAGGGCCACGCACTGGCTCCCGAGGACTCCGTACCTTCGCACAAAGAATCCGAACTTGCTCAATCCGAGTCGGAAGCTCATTCCCATGAACCGCTTCCCGAGGCTCAACGCGAAGTAACCTCGATCTTGGTAGTCTGCAAAGGCCCCTTCGACGCGATGCACCTCGACAAATTAGTCAACAAGGGCAAAGATCGCGTGGCCCAGGCCGTCGCTCCTCGAGAGGTGGTTACCCGCCTGCTAGAGAATATTGTGGGCCCCGTGCGTGTCGTGCTGATGGTGCTCACGGTGCTGATTATTGTAGTAGCGGGTATCAGCATCTTAGTTAGTATCTACAATTCGATGAGCGAGCGTAGTCACGACATTGCCGTCATGCGCGCCCTGGGTGCCAGCCGAGCAGCCGTGATGTGGATCATCCTATTCGAGTCGATTTTGCTCTCGCTATTGGGCGGTTTAGCCGGCGTAGTGTTGGGACATGCAGTTTTGGGCCTTGCCGGACCGATCGTCGAAGCCCATTCAGGCATCTCCCTGAAGTTCTGGGAATTTAATTGGAAAGAAGCTCAGCTAATCCCAGGGCTACTGATATTTGCTTCGCTTGTCGGCTATTTGCCTGCCCTGACGGCTTACCGCACGGACGTGGGAAAGACGTTGGGCAGTGGCAGATAAGCCCAAGAAGCGTTTTCCCTCAACACCGTTCGCGGTAAAATAGTTGTCGTAGATGTCCGGTCCGACAAGTGTGAGTGCAACATGATCACAAAAAACTCCCTCGCCATCGGGATTGTCTCGATACTAACCATTGCCGCTCTAGGTGTGCGTGTCGGGGCTTGTCCCTTTTGTAGCGCTACTTCGCAGACTCTGAGCGAGGAACTTGCCGCCGCCGAGGTTGCGGTAATTGCCCGGCTCACCCAGAGTGCACCCGTGCCGGACGCTACAGCTTCTGGTTCATTTTCCGCGGCCGACCCCGACACGGGGTTGGCCACATTCGAAATCGTAGAAGTTTTGCGAGGCGCAGAGAAGCTCTCCGAGGTCAAAGAGATTCGCGTCGTCTACTTCGGTGAGGACGACGTGGATAAGCTGTTTCTAATCAATGGAATAGATGCAGGTCTGCCCGTGGCCGATGGCAAGCAGGTGGCCGACTGGACCACGCCGCTGCCTCTTACAGAGCGCGGCGTCGAGTATGTGAAAACGCTCGATTCGCTTCCCGAGAAAGGCCATGAACGACTGGCTTTCTTCATGCAGTATTTGGAAAACGAAGATCCTCTCTTGGCTCAGGATGCCTACGACGAATTTGCGAGGGCTCCATACAGCGAAGTCATCGATCTGAGCGACCAGATGGATCGCGAACAGCTGATGGCGTGGATCGAGGCCCCACAGGTCGGTCCCACGAGGCGACGATTGTATCTCACGATGCTGGGCGTCTGCGGCCAGGACGACGATGTTGCCAAACTCGAGACAATGCTGCGATACGATTTTCAACAGATTAAGCCTGCCTTGGAAACCTTGACTTCAGTGATGGGTTTGAATGGTTCGTCTTTAGGTGCGACAGTAGCCAGTGAATTGGTACGAGCCGATGTGCGCCGTCGCCAGCAATGTCTCGACGCGCTGATCGCCGCGTATCTCAAGCTCAAAGGCCCTGATGGCCTGCCCCTGATCGAAGAGCGATTCCTCGCCAACCCTGACGCGGAATATACCCACGTTTATGCCACTATCATGGCGCTACGATTCCATGGCGAAGAGACGGACGTTCTACCTCGAGAACGACTGCTCAAGGCAATGCGATTGGTGCTCGATAACCCCGACATTTCTGACCAAGTCATACCCGATCTGGCTCGCTGGGAAGATTGGAGCGTCCTGGAACCCCTGGTTACGAAATTCAAAGAGTCGCAGCAGGACGCTTGGATTCGACAACCGGTGATTGCCTATTTGCTAACAGCGGCCGAACAACCTGGCGATGTCGGTGAACGGGCCACTACAGCGCTGGCCGAAATTGAGGAACTAGATCCTCAGGGCGTAAAACGGGCCCGTAGTTATATGGCCTTCGGAATGCTCGGGCGCAGTGCCACCCCGGCCAAGGAAGGAACTGACCAGGCGAATGAAAGCTCTGCCAATGCGATAAGCACCGAAGCGGATCAAGCAGATCAAGTCGCGACGTTAGAACCGCCGAAATCTGTTACAAAACCGGACCCGACAGTTGGCACAGTCACCGTTCCCAGCCGTTTTACGCTGATTAGCGCCCCGCTGATCGCATGCTTGATGTTGATGGGCCTCTTCGCATTATTGTTGCGCGGTGCCGATGTTCGTAGTTCCGTCGAAGGCTCATAGTATCTTCACCACCCACCCCGCACCCCTGTTTTTCTAAGAACATGGCAACTACCGAAGTACTTTCCCGTTCCAGCGATCTTGGCGAAGAGGAATTCCAGTATCGCCCGGTTAGCGTAGGCGCGGTTGCCTCGGTAGTGTTCGGGCTGCTGAGTTTTCTGACGTTCATCGGCGGCGGTGAAAGTCTCGCAGCCTGCTTGCTCTTGTGCCCGATTCCTGCGGTGGGAATAGCCGTGGGCTTGCGAGCTTGGACGCGGATTCGCTCGATGCCGGACCAAATGAGCGGCGGGAAATTAGCGCTGGCAGGTGTGTTCCTGTCAGCAATTGGCTTAGTGGGAGGCTTAGGGTACTCGGGTTACGTCTATGCAACCGAAGTACCCCCCGGGTATTCGCGAACTTCCTTCGCTGAGCTTCGCCCTGATGAAGTCGAGCAACGTAGCAGCTTACCCGTGCCGAGAGACGTACAAGCTTTGGACGGCAAAAAAGTTTTTATCAAGGGATTTATGCGGGCCGACTCCACGCCAGTTCGGCACAACGTCAAGAACTTTTTATTAGTTAGAGACAACAACGAATGTTGCTTTGGCGACATATCGAGTGTCAAGTATTTTGATCAGGTGTTAATTAACACGGCCGGGTCACTAAGCGCCGACTATTCGACCGGTATCTTTCGTGTGGGAGGAACCTTACGGATTCATCCAGAAAACGCACGCCGTGGCGTGGGCTATCCGGTCTACACACTTGAGGCAGACCATCTGAAATGACCATTCGTTATGCGGCATTGCTGTTACTAGCTGCTTTCTTGCCGTCTGTTAGCGGATGTGGCGCGCCTCCCCCAGTTGCGACTGCCGCAGGCACCGGCAGCGGCGGTGTGCGTGAAACCACATTCGACGACATCAAGTTTGAGATGGAAAAGACAGATGAGTTCCAGCGCTCGATGCTCACGCCCCAAGTCGAAGACCTATTCGGCCAGCAAATTCGCATCCGGGGCTACATTTTCCCCACGCTGAAGAAGCGGGGGTTAGAGCAGTTTGTGCTCGTTCGCGATAACCTGGAGTGCTGCTTTGGTCCAGGCGCAGCGTTGTACGATTGCATTCTGGTCCACATGAATCCCGGCAAGACAGCTGAGTACTCGATCCGACCCGTGGCGGTCGAGGGGACTTTTCGCTTCGAGAAGTTTGTCGACTTCGATGGCACTGTACGCGCTATTTATCGCCTAGAAGGCGACGAAGTGAATTGATTTCAGGTGACTGACGTTAGCTGTCTTCTTCATCCGCCTCATCTTCGTCTAATCCGAGGGCCGAGAGCCAGCGATGTCTTGGCTTGCCACCTTTATTCTCCTGTTCTGCGGTTTGGCTCTCAAGCATAGCCAGCTTTTCTTCAACATTTGCTTTTTCTCTCGCCAGTGAAGCACGTTGCACAGAGATCTCCAATTCGGCTGCGCGGAGTTTATCTTCCCACTCTCCCTGTAACTCTGCCAATCGTTGGCGCTCGTTCTGGATGACTTCATCCTTACTGAATAGCTCTTCGTGAGCGGCGCGCACCGCCTCCTCTTTTGCTGCTTCAATATCGAACTCCGACTCGCTTTCGACAGGCCTCGACTCGAGTTGCTGTTTTAGCTCGGCGATCTCGCGATCCTTTACGCTCACAACCTGATCGGTGATCGATATAGTTCCCTCGATCGTGGTCCGTTCCTCGCGTCGTTCTGGTGTGACCGTTTCTCCAGCCTCGTCGTCCAAGGAGGCCAATAATCGAGCCTTCTGTGCCTGCCAGCCCATGTCCCCCGAGTCTTCAGTCGAAACTGTTGGTGAAGCATCCAGTTTCTCTCGCAGTGAAGCATTTTCCTGCTTCAAGCTGCGAACATCTTCCACTGCCATCTCAAACCGGCTTTGTAGGTCGGAGAGTTCTTGTTGGCCGTCTTCGTCCAGATTCGGTAGGCGGGCGCTTTCGAGTTCCTCGACCCGCCCGGCTAGTGCGTCGCGTTCGGCGCGCAGACTCACTAGTTCGGGCGAATCTTGGTCGTCTGTTTCGGGTCGACTCGCGAGCTCCTCGTGCAACTCGGCGTTGGCGCGTTTGAGCTTGTGAACATCTGCCAGAGCCAAATCACATTTTGCCTCGGATTGTTCCAGCTGCTCTTTTTGTTCATCCAGCAGTCGTTGGTGTTCATTTCTCTGCTGTTCGAGCTGCTCGTTGAGATCGCGATCCGAGGTGCGCGACTCTTCAATCGCCTGCAGCGCCTGGTCACGTTCTTGAAGTAAGTTTTCGAGTTGTGCTTCAATAGCTGTGTATTGTTCCTGAGCCTGAGCGCTGCCCTCACTGACGTTAGCGAGCTCTTCTCTTAGACGAGCCGACTCCTTTCCTTCTTCGTTTTGAACCTCGTCCAGGGCATCTCGGGCGGCCTGCAACTCTCCGCCAAGTTGAGTCGCCAGAGCTTCGTGCTCTGCGCGGTGCTGCTCCTGCTCCTCGACCATTTGGTCCCGCTCGCCCGAGAGTTGGGCGTATCGACTGTGGAGCTCTTCGAGTTCCTTTGTCAATTGTTCACGAAGCTGATCCTTTTGTTCCGCATCAGCCTCCAGCTGGGCGATATTCTCTGCCGACAGTTCGCATTCATTCTGAAGTGTTTCACGTTCTGCAACGACTTCTTTCAGTTCACCAGTCACCTGGTCGCGGTGCTGGTCGTTTTGCTCAGCATCGGTTAAGAGCTGTTCCAGCTGTTCCGCCAATTGGTCTCGCTCTTCCTGAAGCGATTGTCGATCGGTGCCGAGTTCTTGCATGTCAGAGGACAACTGATCGCGTTGACGATCGTTCTCCTCGGCATCTGCTAGTAGTTTCTCGAGTTCGTCGGCAAGTTGGTCGCGATCCGCGAGAAGTCGTTCAAGGTCTTCGACAAGTTGGTTTCGGTCTTGGCCCAGCTGTTCGTGTTCCTCATGCAATTGCTGCTGCTGCTGGGTAAGTTGATCGCGCTCCTGAGAAGTTTGGTCGAGGTCTTGCTGAAGTGTTTCGATCTGCTCGGCTAGCTCGCCGAGTTCCTCGGAAGACTTTAACTGATCGGTCAGTACCTGCCCGAGCTCATCCGAGAGGCTCTGACGCTCTTGCGAAAGTTCTTCTTGCTCTTCAGTAAGCAGCTGCAGTTTCTTTGCTTGGGCGGCCGACTCGGCTTCGAAATCGGAAGAGAGAGAAGCGAGTTGGCTGCGCAACTCTGCGATCTCTGCGTCGGCCTCTTGGAGGGATCCTTGTGCCTTTTCTAACTCTTCGCGCTGAAGATTTGCGGCGGCCGCGGCCAATTCGTCGTCGGTCGAGTCGCGAGCCAGCTCTTCGGCAATCTGATGGATGCGCCTACTTAATTCAGTTTCGATTTCACTGATCTTCAGGCGGTGCGATTCTAGAGTCTGCTCAGCCTGATCGCGCATCGTGCGCAGCAGTCCCGCCGTTTTCTCTGAGTGTTCTTCCACCGAGTCGATCGGAGGTTGCGCTTCTTCCATGATTGAGTGCCGAATATTGCCGAAGTTGCCGAAAACTGACGCGAGCCAAAGCGCACTGGCGGTGGATTGCATCCTCAAGAGGCAGCCACCCGCGCAATGGTTTTTGCAAGGTTATATAGGTCGCCAGAACCCCCGCGTCAAAGCTTCTTTCGGTCGATGTAACGATTGAGACGGTCGTATCGATCGACTACCGTCTAGCTGCCAGTTGGCGGTACATTCGGTCGATTTGTTTCGCGAAATTCTCAGCTATCTGTGCCCGCCGAAGGCTGAGTTTGGGGGTCAGCTCTCCCGATTCGATCGAGAATCCTTGCGATAAAATCGTGAATGCCCCGACCTGCTCGTGGCTGCTCAAGGCTTGTAGTAGCCGATCAATCTCGGCTCGATAGACGGCCCGCACGGCCGGGTGACTGACGGCCCGTCTCTTAGACCAGACCCAGAGTCGTTGCCGTCGGATTTCTGCGCGTAGCGCGTCGGGATTGGGAACGATCAGGGCAGCCAAACACTTTTGGCTATCGCCTACGACGCAGGCGTGTTCCACCAACGGCGATCCGGTGAGCAGTTGCTCGACTTGGATCGGCGAAACGTTCTTGCCTGTCGAAAGTACGATGATTTCTTTCTTTCGGCCAATGATCCGCAGGTTGCCGCTGGCATCCATCTCACCGAGGTCGCCCGTTCGCAGCCAACCGTCGACGATCGTGGCCGCGGTCGCTGCCTCGTCTTGCCAATAGCCGAGCATCACGCTGGGGCCGCGGACAAGGACTTCGCCATCGTCGGCGATCCTCACCTCTAGATTTTCCAATGGGCGTCCAACCGTTCCCGGACAATGGTTATCTAACGTCGCAGCTGCAATTACCGGCGAAGATTCTGTGAGTCCATAACCGCCTAGCAATGGTAAACCCTGCCTGGCGAATAGCGACTCGACGTCAGGAGGTGCCGCTGCCCCACCGCAAAAACAGCGCTGAACCTTCCCGCCCAGGAGCTTCCGCAGTACGTTCGGTTCCTCTGCGTTTCCGGTCGAATGCAATTGTTGTGCAAGCTTCTGGTAAAAATAGGGCACGCCGTTGAGCACCGTGGGATGTACCAGCTGGCAATCTCGCACAATGGTCTCTCTGCTTTCCGCGAGCACCAAACGCGATCCGCTGTACAGCCAGCTGTACAGGTCGCAGGTGCGGGCGTAGATATGGCTCAAAGGCAAAAAGCATAGCCGCGTATCATGTTGATCCATACCAACCACCTCCGTTGTGGCGATTGTGTTGGCCACCAAGTTCTGATGGCTAAGCATCACGCCCCGCGGTTGGCCCGTCGTTCCAGACGTATAGAGAATCGTGGCCAGATCGTCAGGCTGAACTTTGGCATCGCTCGGATCTGAATCTCCGCCCATCAGCTGGGGGTGCGTCGTCCAAGAAGTCTCGGAGTGAGCAAGCTCAGGTACGCCAGGCGCAGTGACCAATAAAGCAGCCGTTGAACGCTGCACGAGTTCCTCTGCCTGCTGCACAGACAAGGTGGCATGCAGTGGCACATGCACTGCGCCGAGCGATACTACAGCTAGGTCCGTAAGAATCCAGCCATAGCTATTGGGTGCGAACTGTACGACCCGATCACCACTACCAACTCCCGCGCGTTGCAACGAACCGGCAGACCGTCGCACATCGGCGTCAACCTCCAACCAGGAGCGCCAAGAAAGTTGCCCGTCGCGAATCGTCCCCAGCGCCGGTTGGTCACCAAAGCGGGCGACGGTCTTGTTCAATAAATCGCAGATAGTCTCGTCTTGCACGCCCATGGAAGCATCATGGCAACGCAATGGCGGAAGTTCAATGGCTCGGAGGTCAGCCTTATGCCCGCAACTCCGCGGCGAGCTTCTTGCTTGCCGCAGTGACGATTTCGTCACGCACCGCGTCGGCCTGCTCGTTGGTAAGCGTACCTTCCGCAGATCGTAGCTGAATCGAGAACAACAGGCTCTTCTTATTGGCACCTAGGCGGTCTGCGTCGCGGTAGGTTTCTTGAAAGGTGACACGCTCAAGCAGTTCTCCACCGCTTGTTCTGACGATGCCCTCGACTTCGCCCCAGCGGACTTGTTCGTCGACTACGAGATTGAGATCGCGACCCACCGGTGGGAAGTGCGACAGCGGATGCACTCTTCGGATCAGATCGGCCACATCGACGATCACGTTTAGGTCCAACTCTGCGACCGTGGAATTCCCACGTAGTTCAAATTCGTCGAGCCCGGTCTTGCTAACTTCTCCGAGATAGCCCAGCGTCTGTTCGCCGAGCTTAAGTTCACAGCCCCGGCCAGCGGCGAACAATGGCTCTTCATATGCCAACGCCTCGAGGCGACATTCCGGGGCGATTGCGTTGACTAACGCTTCGACCACCCCTTTTAATTCGGCGAAGCCACCTCCCGTGGTAAGTCCCAACATCCGCCGTTCGTCGGGTAATTCGCTGTGTCGCGGCAGGTAGACGTCGGCCATTTCGAACAGCTCAACGACAGGATTCGAGAGCGTTTCGTTCGTCCGTCGGGCAGCCAACAAACTGGGTAGCAAACTTTGTCTGAGACAATTGGCACGTCGCAAGACGGGCGTCGAGGTCATCAGCGGATCGGCGCTTGTCCAGGGCCTGAATGCTTCAATCCACTTTAGTTCGACAGTACTCAGCGTCATCGCTTCGTCGAAGCCGGCCGCGACCAGAACGTCGCGGACCTGCTCCCGCACTCGGTCCTCACGGCTGCGAGTGGAGGCTACCATCTTGACGCCGGCATCCTCGGGGATTTGATCGAACCCGTGGATACGGGCAACCTCCTCGATCAGATCGATCTCACGGGTTAGGTCGGCCCGCCAGCTTGGCGGTACGACCTTTACGCAGTGATCGCAGATATGTGTTTCTTGACAACCTAAGTCGGTAAGGATCTTGCGAACCTCATCAATCGAGATTTCGATGCCCAAGATTCGGGGCAGTTGGGGGAAGCGAAGCTTGATCGGCTCATGCGGTTGCCAAGGTTCGCCAACGTCTACGACCCCTTCAGCCAACTCGCCGCCGGCCAGTTCGAGGATCAACTCGCAACACCGCCGGCTCGCCCAATCGATTCCTACGGGGTCGACGCCTCGTTCGAAGCGGTAAGATGAAGGGCTATGCAGCACGAGCTTGCGTGCAGTGTTGTGGACCGAGAGCGAATCAAAGGCTGCCGCTTCGATCAGCAAGTCGGTTGTCGCATCGCTCACTTCAGTGTCGGCACCACCCATCACACCGCCCAAGGCAACCGAACGCACGGCATCGGCGATCACACAGGTGCCAGCCTGTAGTTCGTAACTTTGGTGGTTAATTGCTGTAAACTTTTCGCCAGATTTGGCCTCGCGTACGATGATTTTCTTGCCCTCGAGTTGAGCAAAGTCAAACGCATGCAGCGGCTGGCCGCATTCCATCATCACGAAGTTGGTGATATCCACGATGTTGTTTACGACCGCAATGCCCAGCGATCGAAGCCGCTTGGCAAGCCACTCGGGGCTTGGCCCCACCTTCACGCCTCGAATCACTCGGGCCGTATAGCGAGGACACAATTCGGGGCACTCGACTGACACGCTGGTCAGGCTCTCGACTTTCGGCCCCGTATCTTTCGCACCGAGAGCGGGCACTTTCAATTCCTGCTCCCACAGCACCGCAATTTCGCGTGCCACGCCCAAATGTCCCAAACAGTCTGGCCGGTTGCTTGTTACTTCCAGATCGATGGCCGTGTCGCCCTCAACGCTTTCGACGCCCTCCAGGTTAAGCCCGGTGAGCGTAAGTCGGTCGGTAAGTTCATCGACCGACATCGACAGATCGACGTATTCTTTCAACCAGTCGCAAGAAACTATCATAGCGTTATTCTCTCGCAGAGACGCGGAGGCGCGGAGAAGGATACATCTGAATGACGATTCATACGACTCTCAGCATCCCAGGCTGTTCTTGAGGTGACCATTCGTTCTCTCTCTGCGCCTCCGCGTCTCTGTGAGATACCTTCCACTAAAATTGCTCCAAGAATCGCACGTCGTTCTGATAAAGCGCCCGGATATCTGTGATTCCGTGTTGTCGCATGCAGATGCGTTCGACACCCAGGCCGAAAGCGAATCCGGTGACTTCTTCAGGGTCGTAGCCGACCGCCCGTAGTACATTCGGGTCGACCATACCCGCGCCGCCCATCTCCATCCAACCTCCTTGCCAGTTCATGTCGACTTCGACGCTAGGCTCCGTAAATGGGAAGAACGAAGGGCGAAAACGTACGTGTACCTCTTCGTGGCCGCCAAAGTAACTTTGACAGAATAGGCGTAACACACTCTTTAGGTCGGCCATTGTTACGCCGCGATCGACTAGCAGACCTTCGATCTGATGAAACATTGGGTAATGTGTCGCATCTGCTGTATCCGGTCGATACACGCGTCCCAGTGAGATGATCCTCACAGGAGGAGGTGTGCTTTCCATCACGCGGATCTGCACCGTGCTGGTTTGGCTGCGCAATAGCAGAGGCGAGTCAGCTTCACCATTGGCTCCCGATGCGCAAGCCAAATAAAAATTATCCAGTGGGTCACGAGCCGGGTGCGACAGCGGGATATTTAGTGACTCAAAATTGTGCCAGTCGTCTTCGATCTCCGGGCCTTCGACCGCCGTGAAGCCGAGCCGGCCCATGATGTCTTTCATCTCGCGAATCGTCTGTGTTATCGGGTGCAGATGTCCGATTCGCACTGCCCTGCCCGGTAGCGTCACGTCGAACGCATCTTGATTGGCCGCCGCGCCCGACTCGAGCTGCTCCTGAGCCTTTTCGAAAGCAGCTTCAACCAGCGTTTTTACTTCGTTGAAACGTTTCCCCGCGGCGGGTTTGTCGGCCTTGTCGACCTTGCCCAGGCCCTTTTGCACTTCCTTTAGCTGACCGCCCTTGGCTCCGAGAAACGCGATGCGAACTTCTTCCAGCGCATCGGCGGTTCCGGCCGTGACGAAGGCTTTCTGGGCCTCGTCGGCTAGCGAATCTAAACTGGCAAGAAAATCGTCGAGGGCCACGGTAGCGTGCCTCAGAAGGTCTCTGGGCAGGTTACGCAGCGAGAGCTTCGCGAGCCTTTTCCACAACAGCATCGAAAGCCGCTGGGTCGTGGACGGCCATTTCCGAAAGCATCTTGCGATTCAGCTCAACCTTGGCCTGCTTCAGGCCATTGACCAGCTCGCTGTAGCGTAGACCGCGCTCGCGTGCAGCAGCGTTGATGCGGATGATCCAGAGCTTGCGAAACTCGCGTTTGCGAACTCGTCGATCGCGAAACGCGTAAGCTTCGGCCCGCACGAGTGTCTCTTTAGCCGTGCGTAAGAGTGTGCCGCGACCGCCAACGTAGCCCTTGGTCTTCTTAAAGAGTCGATTCTTCGCCCGATTGCGGGCGCTGCCTTTGGTGGTTCTCATCGAAGGAACCCTTTACTTTGAGTTTCCCGCCCAGGCCCCTTTCAGTACGAAAGGAGTTCTTTGCCCGACGAGTTTGGTTGTTTATCGCCCTGGCTCTTAATAGCCGTTGCCGGCCAACGCCTCGCGAATAATTTTCGAGTTGGTATCGTTCGTGGTGGTCGTGCCGCGCAGATTTCGCTTGCGCTTCTGGCTCATGCGTCCTGCCAGATGGCTGGTACCGGCCGAGCGGTGCTTGGCTTTGCCTTTGGCAGTCAAGCGAAAACGCTTTTTCGTGCCTTTGTGGGTCTTTTGTTTGGGCATGGTCATTGATCTCGGCTGGGGGAGGGAGCAGGGTCCCCCCGGGCAACTGACAAAATGCTGTAGCCCCGCATTCTAGCAGATTTGGCGATGGCGAAAAGCCACGTTCTGAGGGTAGTTTTCAGAGTCCCTATAGCTATTTCGGCGCCAGGATCACCACGATCCGCCGGCCATGCATCGCAGCAGGCTGTTCCACCTTGGAAACGTCCTCCAGCTCGGTCACTAGCCGTTTGACTAGCTTAAAGCCTTCGTCGACATGTGCATTCTCACGGCCACGGAAGATGACTGAGCAGATCACCTTGTCACGCTCATCCAAGAACTTGCGTGCGCGATTGACTTTGGTCATGAAATCGTGATCGCCGATCTTTGGGCGAAGCCGAATTTCTTTGTTCTTACCGTGGTGGACGTGACCTTTGTGCTGCCGCTTTTTCTGTTGATACTTGAACTTGCCAAAGTCCATGATCCGGCAGACCGGCGGCTTTTCTAGAGGGGCTACTTCGACCAAGTCGAGCCCCGTCTCACGGGCTTGTTCCAGAGCCTCGTCACGAGTAATCACACCTAATTGGGAGCCATCATCGCCGATCACGCGAAGTGGCGTGGTGCGGATCTGATCGTTGATCCGTTGTTGCTTGCGTTCGATTGCTGGGCCTCCTAAGGGGTTTGGGCTAGATCTTAAAATACATGGAATAAGCTTAAATATTGGCGTCCAATTCGCATCAAGTCAACCGGAGAGACAGAAAGTGCGGCCCGGCATGATTTGAGGCGGCGAAAGGCTGCTCCGTTGAATTCACTAGTATTCGGTTTTCGCCTCGCTATCGACCAAGGCCGCGCTATCGCTAGCGGCCACCTGGCGGACCGTTTTCGCCTCCACCTCGTCTCGCAGTTTTGCTAGGGCAGCCTCTGTGGGCATCGCTCCCAAGTCTCCCTCGAGCCGGTCTCGCACGGTGACGGTCCCGTTCTGAGCATCTTTTTCGCCTACTACCATCATGTAGGGGATTAATTCGAGTTGGGCATCGCGGATCTTGGCTCCCAATTTTTGGCCACGATAGTCGGCCGTCGTACGGAATCCAGCTGCTCGGAACTGCTGCTCCACCTGGCGACCGTATACTTCCGATTTTTCGCTCACAGTAAGCAGCCGAACTTGCTCGGGTGCCAGCCACAGCGGAAATGCCCCTGCAAAATGCTCGATCAGAACTCCCACAAATCGCTCCATCGAACCGAAAGGAGCCCGGTGGACCATCACGGGCCGGTGCGGTTGATTGTCGGCACCGGTGTATTCCAGCTTGAACCGCTGCGGCAACTGATAGTCGACCTGCACGGTTCCTAGTTGCCACTCTCGCCCGATGACGTCGCGGACAACAAAATCGATTTTCGGGCCGTAGAAAGCGGCTTCACCTTCTTCGGTCGTGAACTCGACGCCTAGCCCCTCAGCTGCTTCTCGACAGGCTGTTTCTGCCCGCTCCCACTGCTGGGCTTCGCCAACGTACTTATCGCTCGACGGGTCACGCAGACCGACGCGCACGCGGTAATTAGCCATGCCTAGGGTTCCCAGCACGATTTTGACGAGCTCCAAGCAGCCCGCGATTTCCTCACTCAGTTGCTCCTCGGTTACAAACAGGTGAGCGTCGTCTTGGGTGAACCCACGCACGCGGGTCATTCCACCAAGTTCGCCCGATTGTTCCCAGCGATACACGGTGCCAAACTCTGCGAGCCGTATCGGCAAGTCGCGATACGAATGCTTCTCGCTCGCGTAGATGCGGATATGGTGCGGACAATTCATTGGCTTCAGTAGATAACCGTCGACCTGTCCCTCACTCAGTAGGTTTGCCAGTTTGCCACAACTACAGCCCTCGTCGGCCAACGCCTTCATCTGCTCGCGATCGATCAATGGCGGAAACTGAGAGTCCTGGTAGTAAGGGAAATGCCCACTTGTGCGATAGAGTTCCAGTTTGCCGATGTGTGGAGTGAATACCTGGCTATAGCCTTGTCGTTTTAGATGCGAGGCGATGAAGTCCTGCAACTCCTGCCGGATGATTGCGCCGCGTGGCTTCCACAAGATCAGGCCAGCGCCGACATGCTCATCGCTCTCAAACAATCGCAACTGCTTGCCGAGCACTCGGTGATCGCGCTTCTTCGCTTCCTCCAGCTGGGTCAGGTAGCCTTTGAGCTGCTTTTTGTCGAAGAAGGCGGTTGCATAGAGGCGTTGCAGCTGTTCGCGCGAGTTGTCCCCTTTCCAATAGGCCCCCGCAACGCTGAGCAGTTTGAACGCCTTGCCAATGTGCCGGGTACTGGGGATGTGCTTGCCACGGCAGAGGTCGATAAATTCGCCTTGCCGGTAGAATGAAAGCGAAGCTTCCTCCGCAAGCCCCGTCTGAATGTGCTCGACCTTAAAAGCCTGCCCCATTTCCTCGCAGAGCCCCAGCGCATCGCTGCGCGGCATTTCCAGGCGTTCATACTTCTCGTCAGCCGCGACAATCTTGCGCATCTCGGCTTCGATGCGTGGGAAGTCATCTTCGCTAATCGGTTGGTCCAGGCAGAAATCGTAGTAGAAACCTGTGCCTGTGGTCGGGCCAAACGCAAGGCTTACGCCCTCAAACAATCGCATTACTGCCTGAGCCATCACGTGCGCTGCGCTGTGACGCATCACTGCCAGCGCTTCGGCATCGCGAGAGGTGAATAGCCGCAGGTCGACCTCACCCTCCAAAGGCAGAGCCGAGTGCAAGTCGGTCAGATCGCCGTCAACCTCTGCCACAATCGCAGCCTTGGCCAACCCGGGGCCAATCCCAGCGGCGACGTCGTAGGGAGTTGTCGTCGATTCGTATTCACACCGGGTTCCATCAGGAAGTACGACAGTAAGCATGGCTTTTTTAGTAGCTCAACATTGAGAAACAACAAAGTGTAATGAGGATAGGCTAGCGACCTTTATGCCCCGCTCTTCGAGCAATTGTTTTTAGAGCGAGCCGTCGCGAGTTCGAACACAGCGCCCAGCGGAGTATAGACTGCAGTTCAATCGACGGCCAAGTCAACCGAGGGGGCTTTCTTATCACCAAGCAAGACTTCCCGTGGCGAGAGGACCCGCGCTATTGATCGGGAGTTCATTTGGAAAGCTGCTGCGGGGGACGGGTCGAGGCAGTCGTCGATCGACAGGCCAATCGGGCCTAGCTGGTCCCGCAGCCTATGATGTGGAAGCTCGTCTACCTCCGCCAGATCCGGCTCACCAGTCCAACCGCAATACGGTTTTCGGGGCCATCGACCTTAGTTTTGCGCAGTCAGTTCTCTTTAGACTGGTGTTGACAAGCACTTAACCCTAGAAAACAAGGCAAATGTCGGTGTAAATGGGTCCTCCAGACTCCGGCATGACCCATTTGACGCTACAAATAACGGGCCACGACGCGGAAAAATAAAAACTCAAAAAAACTGTAAGATTTCGGGGCCATTTGGCTCCTTGTCCGTCGGCGTAAGTTGTTTTACTTCAAGCAGAAACCCCATTTCTTCGCTCAGACCCCCCCGTTTTCCCAAAAAAACTTTCTGGCTTCGCGTGCAAAAGTGTTGCAAGCCGCTTATTCCTTGGTAAAGTGTGGGAAGGAATGGCAGACACTGCGTCGGCCATACGGGATACTTATCTTTTCAGCGACCTCAGAGATTTTTATCACGACAACAGGTACAGTTCACTTGTGTCGGCTCGAGTCCAACAATAAAGGACGGGGTCGCATCACGCGTGGGGCAGGCTTCTTAGCTAATTGGATAAGTGATTCGCGCGTCGCGCGAAATTAACCGTGGGGCAGAATTCAGTAGCCGTTCATCCCCCAACAAACAAAAGAAACTCGTTCAGGATTATTTAGACCTCATGAGACGGGGAATTGGAGAAATGAACATGAAACGAAGTCTTATTTTATCTCTTTGCGCCGTTATTGTGGCGGCTCTCGGTATGAGTGCCGTACAGGCCCAGACTGATATCGCGCTCAATCTTAAGTACACCGATCCGGCCGATCCGAGTGAAGGTGGCGAGTGGACTCTGGTTGCCAAATCAGCCGACCCAAATTCCAACGGTCTCACCGCTCTGGTAAGTCGTTACACCAACATCGATCCGAATTCGATAGTCATCAATGGCAGTATCGGTCACGACATCGGCGTTTCTGGTGGCGTATTCGGTTCTGCAGTCGAAATTGTCTACGGTCAGGACCCCAACGACGGCCTCACATCTGGCGCTGGTCAAGTTGGTGGGCCTTCTGATCAAGGTGCGGACCCTCTGCTTAACTCTGCTTGGGATAACGCTTCTGTTATTGCCACTGGCACGTTTGGTGCTAGTCGGCCCGATAACGATCCGAATAGCAGTGCTGGCGGCAACTTTGAAAACACTCTTTCAGAGATTGTTTCGACAGCAGTTGGTTTGAACAACGTGAGGGGTGATTCCGAGAACAGCCTCGGACTCGAATCTGGTACAGGTTTGTTTGCCGGCGATCTAAACAGAGATGGCGCCGTTGGTCCTAGTGATCTGGGTACGCTCGGTATCAATTGGGATCCGACTGGTACAACTAACGGTTGGGATGATGGCGACTTCAACGACGATGGAGCTGTCGGACCTTCTGACCTCGGTACTCTAGGTATCAATTGGGATCCGGTTGCGGGCGACTTCATCCCGCCGGCAATTGGTGCTGTGCCTGAACCGAGTTCTCTAATATTGGCTGCTCTGGCGCTCGGCTTGGCACTTCGCCGTCGAGCATAGTATTTGGGAACACGCTTGGAGAGGCATTGTTATTAGATTAGTTTACCAAGGCTTATAAGAATATTTCAGAAAGGAAGTAGCTCTAATGCTTAAGAATCTCAATTATTGTTTACTGGCTTTAGTTTGCGTAAGTGTCGCAGCTACTGGCGCCAGTGGTGCTATCGTCTCTTACAATCTGTTTATTGACGGCGATGATTCGCCTGTTCAGATGCTCCCTGCTGGTACATACAATCTGGTGGTTCAAGCAATCGTTACCGATAACGATTTAGCCCCTAATACCCCAGGCGGCCTACTGCAGTCGGCTATCGATCTGACAGATGCCAACAATGCCATCCAGTGGACCGATGCCGCGGGCGGTTTTATCGGCGGTCCTGATGGAAATTGGGACTCAACTGCTAACGCAGCGTTCGACTCGCATTTCCAAGGTGTTCTTCAAGACGGTGGTACGGATGCGATCGCGGAAACTGGTGCCATTGCCCCTGGCGACTTCACTGGTCAATTTAATGACATTGGCGCGAACGTGTGGAGCCTGATTACCCAAGGTACGTTCAACTACGATGGTAGCGAAACGGTTTTGGATCTGGTCGTAGCGAATCCAGGTGGTGGCGACATTGTTGTCGCAGCCCTGTCTGGTTCGGTCGTTGTGGGTTCGATTCCTGACGAAGTAAACTTTGACAGCATCCAGCTGACTCTTATTCCGGAGCCTGCTAGCTTGGCCTTGTTCGGTGTAGCAATGATTGGCATCGTTGCCTCGCGTCGCCGCATGGCCTAGCCGCGGACTGCTAATTAACGCTAATCAATTCGACTCCTTCGTTCCCTCTGGGGACGAAGGAGTTTTTTTGTTTAGTCAGTTACCAGCTTTGTGCAAGAACTCGAAGAGCGATACTTGCTCAAGAAAGGTAAATGATCTTGGAATTGAAGTCGTTCACGACCTGCTTCTTTGCACTACTCTGCGGTGCCTTCCTTGCGGGCGCTGCACCGGCTGCGACCGTCAACTTCAAGATGTTTGTTGACGGAGATGATTCCACGTTCAACGTTATCGCTCCGGGCCGCCATACTCTGAGAGTCGATGTGTTGGTTACCGATAACGACTTAAGCCCTGGTGTGCCTGGCGGGCTACTGCAATATGCGTTTGATTTGAGCGACATGTTCGACTCAGTCACATGGGAAGATGTTTGCTGTAGCTTTATCGGTGGTCCTGATGGGTTGTGGGACTCCACCGCTAACGCAGCGTTCGACTCTCATTTCCAAGGCACAGTTCATGATGGCGGTACGGATGTACTGGCGGAAACTGGCTCCATTGCTCCCGGCGACTATACAGCTCAATTCGGAGATATCGGTGCAGGTGTTTGGAGCACCATTGCTACGGGCGCGTTTACTTATAACGGAGTGTTTTCCCATCTTAATCTAGACGTCGCTAATACTTTTGGCGTTGATATTGTCGTTGCAGGTCTTGAAGGTAACAGTGTAGTAGGCAGGATTCCCGATAGGGTTCACGGGGATGTGATTTATTTTGGTATCTGCCCCGAGCCAGGGAGCCTACTGCTGGCTGCTATCGGTATTGCCTTTGTCCTCGGCTCCCGTGGCCGACTTGCGGCTGACGTATAAGGGCTGCCCGACTTCGAAAGGCGGCCTCTACCAGCTGGGCGTAGACCAGCTCGAATCAGCAAGCGGGCTGGCAAGATAAGTTCCTGCCTGCGAACGACTTAGCGCGGATTCTGGTAGGTGCCAGCAAAAAACTTGAGAAATCCGTTGAAATTCTCTTGCATCGTCTGCAGCTGCCATTAGAATGACAGATGTGACGTGTGCCTCTAGGCACGCTCCCCTGTTTTTCAATCTTCGGAAAGACCTAGTGATCTCCTAACAAAACGATTCGCTCCCTGCGGGTAGAGCTCTCGTTTTGTATCTATTGTTCGGCGGTTTTCTCTCTGCTTGCCGTCTCTTCCGGTGTCTTGGCTTTTTGTCGGCGTTTGGGTTTTATCTATGCCCTCGTGTCGCGGAAATCGAGCATCCTCAATCCGAGTGTCTCTTGGCTGAGACGGCGGAAGAGTCGTAGCAAGCGAATCGAACGAGAGATTGGGAACTCTCGCTTAAAACCAATTTAGTTTATCCACGAGTAAATCAGTTCGCATAGAACGAAGACGAATACTTGGAGAGGTTGCCTCATGAATAGTTGATCGGTTTGCCAGGGACAATTCTTGTTCCAGCTTCGGGATAGTTTCCCACACGCTATGGCGGACTCAGATTACTGGCCAAGCCCTACGGCTTAGCCAAATGTCAAGGAGGGTGTAATGAAACACCTTCCGCAACATTGCTTAGAAACTTGAGAACTTAAACTTTTAGAATCACTCAAAAGGAAAACTCATTATGAAAACGATTACTACCTCTGTTGCTCTTCTGATTGCTGTTACTGCTGTTGCTTCGACTGCCTCCGCTTCGGTGCTAGACTACAAGATCTTAATTAATGGCGCTGAAGCTCCATTGCATATGATTCCAGCTGGCACACACACGATAAGAATAGAAGCGCGTGTAACAGAGAACGATTTGGCACCCGATACACCAGGTGGCCTTCTTCAGTCGGCGTTCAATCTGGTTGACTCCGCGAACGTTACCCTGTGGGAAGACATCGCGGGCGGTTTTATCGGTGGTTCTGATGGGAATTGGGACTCAACTGCTAACGCAGCGTTCGACTCTCATTTCCAGGGTGTCCTTCAAGATACTGGCACGGATGTGATTGCCGAAACTGGTGCCATCGCTCCCGGCGACTTTACCACCCAGTTCGCCGACATTGGCGCGGGTGTGTTCAGCTTGATTACGGAGGGTAACTTTGACTGGGACGGCACTCCGACGACGATCGATCTTCTGGTTGCAAACCCCACCGGTGGTGACGTTGTTGTGGCTGGGCTTAATGGATCGGCAGTCGTTGGTACGATTCCGGACACGGTCAATGGTGCGACAACTATGCTTGGGATTCCTGAGCCGTGCTCCATGATTCTGGGCGGAATCGGCTTGCTAGTCGCATCGTCATCCCGACGCCGGCGTCAAGGTTGAAGAGGATACATTCAAAGTATCTAAAGGGCTACTGCCCAGCAGAAAGTAAGTTTCAAAGGGTCCCTTGGTCGACTGTGACCAGGGGGCCCTTTATCTTTGGGCTTGTCATCGACTAGTATTAAGCACAACAAAATTGCATCTCATTTGCGGCGGGCACATTAGGGGCAGGCAATTCGATAACGTGAGAATCTTTTCGATCGATTACCGTTCGCTCGCGCTGTTTCGCATTGGTCTGGGTTTGGTGATGCTTTACTGTGCGGCTTCTTTTGCCGCAGTGGCCGATTTGTTCCTAGTTCCCGGTGGGGCACTGTCGGCTGAAGGAATGCGAGACTTCCACGAAGGGTCTTGGGGCTGGTCAGTAAATTGGCTCAGCGACGCCGCATGGTTTCAATCTGCGATCTTGTTGCTGACGGCCGCCTCCGCTGCCTGCCTGATCGTAGGCTGGCACACTCGTATCGCTACAATTGTTGGCTGGGTCTTGATTACGTCCATCATCAATCAAGCTTCGCCAACCGTTGGCGGCGGGGACGTTCTGCTCAACCTACTGCTTTTCTGGGCAATGTTTCTGCCTTTGGGGGCGCGCTGGTCGCTAGATGCCCGGCGCAGCACCCTACCGAAGGAAACCTCGCTCCTGTCGGTTGCAACAGCTGCCGTACTGCTTCAGATGGCGATCATGTATCTATTCACAGGATTTTCGAAATGCAACGACGTGTGGTATAGCGGCGCTGCGCTTGATATCGGACTTTCCAACGATCGCTTGGCGCGCCCCTTGGGTCACCTGTTGGCAGGCTATCCCTGGCTCACATCGATGCTCACCCGCGGGACACTCGTCGCGGAGTTGATTCTCCCCTTTACCCTGTTTTCTCCTTGGAAATTCAATTGGTGTCGTTCAGTATCTTTGCTCATTCTGATTGCATTTCATATTGGCATCGAGTCCACGATGGTCGTAATGCTGTTTTCCTACGCATCGCTGGTGGGGTTGCTGGTATTCATTCCCACGGCATGGTGGGAAACTGTAACGCTGAAAAAGCTGCAAGGTGCGCTCGATGAGCTATTCGGCACGCAATCCGCGCTGCCTCAGCCCCAACTGAAGAAAGGCAGAAAGAAACAGCGCGCGAAACACCGCAGAGCAGAAGGTCTCAGCATTAAGAGGCGCCTGGGACAATCGGCAATTATTGCTTGCCTTCTCTACGTCTTTTTTTACAACGTCCTCGTCGAGTTTGCTTCGCCCGAGTTTAAGAGGAGCGTGGGCGCTTATCAGCGATTCGGAGAACTACTCGCTTTAAAGCAGTATTGGAATATGTTTGCTGATCCTTCGCATCTATGTCACGACGTCGCGTGTGTGGCTCGCTTGCGCGATGGAACCCGGATCGATCTGCTACGCGACAATGCCAAAGCGAGCGATCGTAGGCTACGACCTCCGAAGTCGTTAGAATACGACAAGACGCGATTGATGATTTTTACGACGACGCTCACTTACCCGGACCACATGAAGCATCGAAAAGAGTTCGTAGAGCATTTGATAGACAAGTACGAGCAGACGAACATTGATCCCGAGAAAGATATCTTAGACTGCTATCTGATGTATTACCTCATTGGTGCGCATCCCCACGCGGAGAAGACCCCCTCAGTAGTGGCAGCGCACGTACGAAGGCGCAGCTCCTAGCTGCTTTGGGCGAACTGATCACCGTCTGCTCCATTCTGCCGGGAGAGTAGGATGAATGGGGTACTTGATTAGAATGCTTGGTTCGACGCTTGTTGGGGATAGCCGCTGTATTAGTGGGTGCTGAGCTCGAACGGTTGGTCGCCGGAGATGGCGTAACCTTCCTTCAGGAATTTCTCGATTGCCAGAGTCGAAATTCGGCTAGAATTGAGTCCGTCTGGTCCCCGTCCGCCATCGGAGGTGCTGGCTCATGAAGAGTGCATTCTTGGCCGTGTGTTTAGCGGTCGTCATGAATTCGCCTGTCTTTGCTTCGGTGATTACCTATAACCTGTTTGTAAACGGCGAAGAAGAGCCCACGACTCCGCTTTCGGTAGGTCTCCACACCCTGCGCGTCGAAGCCATCGTCACCGACAACGACCTGACGGGCGATGGTGTCCATGGTGGTGTGCTGCAATCGGCATTCAACTTAACTGCATCTAGTTCCATTCAATTTCAGGATGATGAAGGTGCTTTTCTTGGTGGGCCCGATGGAACATGGGATTCGACGACCAACGCACTATTTGATTTTCATCATCGGGGCACGCTGTTGCCAGGAACTGGTCGTTCAGAACTGATTGCCGAGTTTGGAACAATTCATCCGTCGGCAAGTGCCACGAAATTCGCTGATATCAGCGCCAATGTCTATAGCACAGTTGCCGAGGGGAATTTCTTCTACGATGGCACGGTAGCTCCGACACTAAGTCTGGAATTTGATCATCCTTATCAATTCGCCATTCTCGTAGCAGGACCCAACGCAAACTCGAATTACGCCGCTATTCCCGACCTGGTCGTCGGTGACTGTATTTTCGCTTGCACTCCCGGAAGTGATCCCTTCCCGGACCCTCCTCCCCCACCGCCACCGCCACCACCGCCACCGCCGCCACCTGACCCAAATCAAGAGCCCCCCCCTCCGCCCCCTCCGCCACCGACACCCGGTGTCGTCTCGCCAAAGGTCGACTACCGGCTGCTCATTAACGGAGTGGAGGCGGGCAATCACGATCTTGCCCCAGGAGCCTACACACTTAGCGTGGAGGCCCGTGTGACTGATAACAACTTAGCCCCTAATACCCCGGGCGGACTGCTGCAGTCGGCATTCAACTTGGACGATACCCAGGATGCGATCCAATGGGCGGACCTGCCTACTGGTTTCCTCGGCAATCCAGACGGGGACGGCAGGTGGGATTCCCTTGCTAATCCAGCCTTCGACTCCCATTTTCAGGGCACACTCGCAGACAGCGAAACTGATGTGATTGCTGAAACGGGAGCCATCGCTCCCGGCGACTTCACCGCCCAGTTTGGTGACGTTGGTGCAGGAGTGTTCTCGGAGGTGGCAGAAGGCGATTTTTTCTGGGATGGAACACCGACCAGGCTCGACTTGAGTATTGCCAATCCTTTTGGCGGCGACATCATCGTCTCGAAACTCGAGGGGACTTCGATTGTTGGCGGGATTCCTCTTCTCGTCAACGGAACTAGTACCTTCCTGGGGGCTCCTGCTCCGAATCCAGAGCCTCCTTCTCAACCGCCCGACCCCAATCAGGAGCCACTGCCACCAGGGATCGTATCACCGAAGGTCGAATATCGGCTGCTTATTAACGGTGAGGAGGCAGGCAATCACGATCTTGCACCAGGAGTTTACACGCTTAGTGTCGAGGTTCGAGTGACCGATAACGATTTGACTGGAGACGGCACGCATGGTGGCCTCTTGCAATCGGCTTTCAATCTGACAGATGATAATGACGCGATCCAATGGACCGATTCCTCTGGCGGTTTTATCGGTGGCCCAGATGGACAATGGGACTCAACTGCAAACGCCGCGTTTGACTCTCACTTTCAAAGTACGCTCCAAGGCGACGACACCGATGCAATTGCTGAAACAGGAGCCATTGCTCCTGGAGACTTTACCGCCCAGTTTGGTGACATTGGTGCAGGAGTGTTCTCGGAGGTGTCAGAAGGTAGCTTCTACTGGGATGGAACACCGACCAGGCTCGACCTGACAGTTGCCAATCCTTTTGGCGGCGACATCCTCATATCGAAACTCGAGGGGAGTTCCGTGGTGGGCGGCTTGCCCGCCGAAGTCAATGGCGCCAGTCTCTACCTGGGATTTCCCGTTCCCGAGCCGAGTTCGATGTTCTTGGTTGGCCTGAGTCTGTTCGTTCTTGCATTCTCCCGGCCATCACGATGAAATTAATTGCACGTTGCCTTTGTACTCCTCCCCATCCGCCCAATACTCCGCTGGCCAGATTTCTCGCTGGCAATTGGCCACCGAGCGCGGGATAATTGTCGGGGTTCGAGGAGCATTGCGGGGAAGTTGACAGGATTACGGGATGGGCGGGATCAACAAGTAAGAAATCCAACCTGTCGATCCCGAAGGTTCCGTTATCCTGTCCAGCCGCCCATTACTTTGTTCAGGAAAGAAATGTGTTCGTAATTCCCAATATTCAGTCACTTTTTTCCCTGCGACTATGAGCAAAGACTACAATAGCCGCCGTTCGCGAAGCGACGAGGGAAAAAACGAAGGGATTTTTTCCCCGAAGTTGGGACCCCAGAGGGAGGGAAGAAATTACTAAGTGGGTGGCTGAATGCTGAAAGCTAATCGCTAACAACCAACACCTAATAGCTAACCAATGAAATCACTTACTGAAGAAATTTGGATGGAAGTGCCCGAGCGGCGGGCCATTGTTTCGCTGCACGCTGAGGTCGAGCGGCTGGTGGCTGAGAGTGGGGTCCGCGAAGGGATTGTGTTGGTGAATGCGATGCATATTACGGCTTCGGTATTTATCAATGACAACGAGAGTGGCCTGCACCGCGACTACGACAAATGGCTCGAAGAGCTGGCGCCCTTTGATGCCTCGCCGGAGCGATACCACCATAACCGCACGGGAGAGGACAATGCCGATGCGCACCACAAACGGCAGATCATGGGCCGCGAGGTGGTGGTTGCGATCACTGAGGGGCGACTGCACCTGGGGCCTTGGGAGCACATTTTTTACTATGAATTCGACGGCCGACGGCGCAAGCGGGTGTTGGTGAAGATCATTGGCGATTAATGCCGGCGGAACGAGACTGGAACCTGTTTCACAATCCCCCTCCCTTGCAGGGAGGCCCATTATTCTGAAATGCAGTGGGGAGGGTCCGAATTACCAGGAAGTTCAACCCCTCTCCTAGCCTCTCCCCTCAGGGGAGAAGGATTATGAAACCTGTTGTAATCACCGACGGATCAGCTCGGAAAAGTCATCGCGCTCGGCGTGCAAAATTGCCTTGGGCGTGACGTAGGCCTGGGCTTTGGTTTGGTCGAACGTGCCATGACGTTCGATGAGGCCTTCGTCGTAAGCGAGCTTGTCGGAGTAACCCGGGAGCAGCAGGTGGTAGTCGTAGCGGATGCGGTTGGGTGAGATGCGGTTGATGTGGCGGGCGATGTTGGTGGTGCAGTTGTTGGTGAGCGTGCCGTAGAACTCGGGGCGGCTGGCCAGCTCGTTGGTGCGTCCTAGGACGTCGACCAGTAGTTGCCGCGCTTTTTCGGGTGTGGCGGTCGTGTGGTAGAGATAGACATTCTCGCCACGGTGGTTGGCGCGCACGCCGACGACATCGCGCTCGTCGGCCAACACGTACATCAGTTCGTATTGCCGCGCACTCCCCTTCCAGGTGGAGTATTGCTCGCCAGCTTCCTTGCGGATTTCGACGCTGACGGCCAGGTGCTCCGGCGGACCGTCGGGCGGCGCGAACTCGAAGCTGAGCATCGTGTGCGCGATGGCGGGCATTTTTTCGAACGGGACGATGAAGAAGTCGACGCCTTGCAGATCGGCAAGATCGTAGTTGCGGTTTTCGTGATCAACAACATAGGTGTCGTCGCTGAAATACCGGCAATGGCGCACGTTGTGTACGGTGACCTGATTGCCGCTAAATTCGGCGTAGGGAAGCACGGCTTGGTCGGGTTCCCAGTTGCGGGTGTTCGAGGGCACGGCCATCTTGGAGAGCCCCCGGCAGCCGAGCAATCCGAGAGCCAGCGATACGAGGAGAATCCGCATTTTTGCCGTGCTGAGGCGAGATATGGAGAGTGAGAAAAGCGGGGAAGTCTAGCGGTTAGAGGCAATTGGAGCAAGAGTGACGCGAGTGCTTGACTGGCTTGCTAAAATGGAGGAACCAGAGCCCCCTTCTCCCGGTGCCGCTAGAAAATGACGATTCCGACCCGACCCCGAGTACGTGAATTAGAGCTCGTGCCGCTCGCCAACGGCGCCGATGGTATGTACGCGCTGCGCGATCCCTATGGGTACGCGGAGACGGTGGCGTTGCCGATGGTGGCGGCGATGTTGGTGACGCTGATGAACGGTAAGCGAACCCTGGGCGAATTGCGTCAGGCGTTCCAGCGCAAGATTGGCAAGTCGCTCACCTTCGACGAAGTGAAGCGCGTTGTGGAGCAAATGGACGAGCGGTACTTTTTGGACAATGAGCGATTCACCGCCCGCGAGCAATCGATGATCGCCGAATATGAAGCGCTGCGTACGCGCCCGGCAGCGCATGCTGGTGATGCCTACCCAGCGGATGAGTCAGCCTTGCAGGACCACTTGGGCGAACTGTTTACGGGCGAAGGTGGTCCAGGGCTATTGCCTTGGGAGGGTAACGTTAACGGTGATTTTGCTGCAGCTGAAAGCCGATTGTGCGGGATCATGAGCCCACATATCGACTTCCGTCGCGGTGGACCGGCATTTGCCTGGGCCTACGATCGTGTGTTGAGCGAATCGGATGCCGAGCTGTTTATTATTTTGGGCACCGCCCATACGCCCTTGGAAGGACTGTACAGCGTTTCGCGCAAAGACTTCGACACCCCTTTGGGAACTGCTCCGACCGATCGTGAGTTTGTCGATGCCCTTTCGCAACGAACGGCCAGCCGTGCTTCTACGAACGAAGCAGCAGCGATGTTCCGCGACGAACTCCCGCACCGCAATGAGCATTCGATTGAGTTTCAGGCGTTGATGCTCCAGTATGTATTGGGAGGCCGGCGCGATTATCAGATTGTGCCGATTTTGGTGGGTTCGTTTCATCCCTTTGTGTTGCATCAGCGGGTACCCGACCAATCGCCTGCAGTGTTTGACTTTGTAAACGCTTTACGCGAGACGGTTGCCAACTGTGGTAAACGGGCGTGCTACGTGGCGGGCGTCGACATGGCCCACATTGGCCGCCAGTTTGGCGATGCGGAGCTGCTAGACGATTCGCGTCTTAAGGAGCAATGGACCGACGACCAACAGCTGTTGGCCCGCGCCTGCGCTGGGGATTCAGTGGGTTGGTTTGAGCACGTATCCAGCTCAGAAGATCGCCACCGCATTTGCGGCTTGGCACCGACCTACACGATGCTCGAAGCGATGCGTCCCGAGCGGGGCGAATTGCTGAAGTACGATCAGGCCGTCGCGGATGATGGTACGTCGTGCGTAAGCTTTGCCAGCGTGGCGTTTTATGAGTGACGGAGGTGGAACGAGGAGAGTGCGACGAAGAGTCTACTTGGGATTATTGGGTACTAAAGTCGGTAAGTGAAGATTACTCCGTGGAAATGAGAACAGCTAGAAAGAGAACCACTATTGCCGCGATTCCCACCAAAATAAGAGTCGCTGGATTCTTTAGGTCGGCAAGAGCCCGCGATCTATCCGCCATACCAGTTTTTTCGTCTTTAAGAAACCAATGCCCACACTGAGGACACCTATCGGCAATGAGGTAAACAATTTTACCGCATTCGGGACAAGCTGCAGTTTCATCATCGTCGTTGTCCCAATCGTCCTGAGAATTCGTGGAAATTGACAACGGACAACCCTTTCGATCAGAATTCGGGAACGGACCCCTTACAATCGACAGTTAGCAATGGATGTCTCCAGGACTGCAGTGGCGCCGAGCGACTCCAGCCGCTCCATGATTCCGATCACTTCGCCCCGTTTGACCATCGCTCGGATACTGAACCAGTTTTCCTCTTCCAGTCGGCTAATCGTGGGCGACTCGAAGCCGGGGGTAATCTTCTCGGCTTCGGCAAGCTTGTCGGCTGGTACGTTGTATTCCAGCAACGAGTAGGCCCGGGCGATCACCACGCCTTCCAGCCGTCGCACGATGCGGTCGGCCAGTGCTTTGTGATTCGTGGAGGGATTTTGGATGAGTACGGTTTCGTAGCTGCCGATTTCATCAAGAATGCGCAATCGATTAGCTGCCAGTGTGCTGCCGGTCTCCACCAGGTCGACGATTGCATCGGCTACGCCGAGGGCGATCATGACTTCGACTGAACCCGTGAGCCTTACAATGTGGGCAGTCGCATTATGCTGAGCTAAGTACTGCTCAGTGACATGGGGGAAGCTGGTCGCGACGCGTTTGCCATCTAGATCGCTGGCCGACTGAATGGTACCGTCGTCGGGTACACAGATCGCCAGCCGGCAGTTGCCCATGCCGAGCTTGAGCCGCTCGGTTAACTCAACGCCGCTTTCACTGACCAAATCGGCACCGGTGATGCCCATGTCGATCGCGCCCTCGGCACAGAGTACGGGTATGTCATCGGTGCGTAGAAAGGTAACGTCGATTGGCATCTCCTTCACACGAGCGAACAGACTACGATCGCGACGGCGGAAGCTAAGACCGGCTTCCTTAAGGAGTTGCGTGGAGACATCAGCTAGGCGGCCCTTGCTGGGCACGCCGATACGGAGGTTTTCAGTCATATCTGTTCTGATTCTTTTCACTTCTTACGATTGGCTTTTTCGTCTAACCCAGAGACACCTGCCCGCCGGGCGAGTTCGGCTTCGACTTCGCTCAGACTTATGCCTCGCGCGGCCAGTAGGACTAGCAGATGGTAAACGAGATCTCCCGCCTCGCGGATGGTATGCTCTCGGCCCTCATCAGCTGGTTCGCCAGCGGCCTCGACCACCTCGGCAGCCTCTTCTAGCACTTTACCGCCAATCTTCTCGACTCCACCGGCCAAGAGCTTAGCAGTGTACGAGCGTTCGTCTGGAGCAGCTAGCCGGGCGAGTATCGTTTGCTCGAGTTCATCGAGGGGGCGGAGATTAGGCTCGGTCATCGTTTTGATTCAGACTGCTAGAGACGCCTTCCCCGACAAGTAGTGGGGGATCACAATGGACTGATTGACCCCCCAGTCTAGGCTGACCCCAGCAGCGTGGCAATCGGCGGTGGGTTTGTATTCGTTCTGATCGACTTGCAGGCAATGGAAATAATGGCCGAAATCGACATAGTTCGAGACTGTTGGTTCCTGACTGGAGCTACCGCTGTGGGCAAGACGTCCGTCGGGCTGGCTTTGGCTGGGAGACTGGACGCTGAGATTATTTCGCTTGACTCCATGGCCATTTACAAGGGCATGGACATCGGCACGGCCAAGCCGACTCCCGATGAGCAATCCCGCGCGCCGCACCATCTAATTGATATTGTCGAGCCTCTCGAGGACTACAGCATAGAGCGATATCTCGAAGCTGCGCACGAGAAGATTTCCGAGATTAAGGACCGAGGTCGCGTTGTGTTGTTTGTGGGAGGCACCCCTTTGTATTTAAAGGCCCTCCTGCGCGGCCTTGCCACAGGTCCGCCTGCTAATTGGGAGTTGAGAGAGCAAATCGAAGCCGAAGTGGCAGAGGTTGGCAATCAAGAACTATACAATCGACTGGAGCAGATCGACCCCCTGGCGGCGTCTCAGATCCATCCCCACGACACACGCCGCTTGATCCGAGCATTGGAGGTCTTTCGCATTACTGGCGAGCCGATCAGCCATCATCAGATGCACTTTGACGAGGGCTGTTCGTCGGAGGAGTGTCGCGTGTTCGTAATGCGGCGGTCGCGCGAGGAACAGCACGAACGGATCAACTCTCGTGTTGACGACATGCTAGAGCGCGGGCTCATTGACGAGGTACGCGGGCTGTTGGCTGGGGGACGCGGCTTGGGTCGTACTGCTAGCCAAGCCGTTGGATACCGCGAAGTGCAGTTGTATATCGACGGCGAGTGCGATCGAGAAACAATGATCGCTAATATCAAGACTCGCACTCGAAGGTTTGCTAAACGACAGGGTACCTGGTTCCGCAGCCTCAGCGAGTGCCGCTTCGTAGACATTGCCGGCAACCGCGATCCGGACGATCTAGCGGCGGAGATGGTCGCCACGATTGATTAAACATTCAATCTCCACGCTGAATCGTATCAGGGTGAGCGCCGCGATCGAAATCGCCGCTCGCTCCGCCTGATTTCGCTTCTAGCTGTATCGGCCCGAGTACCATTCCGCGGTCAACTGACTTGCACATGTCGTAGACGGTCAACGCTGCAACACTTACAGCGGTGAGCGCTTCCATTTCGACGCCCGTTTTGCCGGTGATTTCTACTCTGGCTTCGATCCGTAAAAGGTCATCCCCCGAGGGCTCGAATTCGATCCGCACGGCTTCCAGGGCGAGTGGATGGCAGAGCGGAATGAGATCCGCAGTGCGTTTGGCAGCCATGATCCCCGCCAGCCGAGCCACTTCCAGCACATCGCCCTTGCGTGTGTCACCGTCGAGGATCATCTGCAGTGTCGATTGCTGCATCTGTACTGCGCCGCTGGCTCGCGCGACACGATGGGTGACCGCCTTGTCGCTGACGTCGACCATTCGACTGGCTCCCGTTTCGTCGAAATGACTAGACTTGCTCATAGCGATTAAAGTGACAAGGAGACTGGGCGGCAATTCCATATTGTAGACAGGCTAGATAACCCGTCGAGTCGAAATCGACCAGATCGTCTGCATTTGAGTGGCTAAGAGGTCTCCTGAGCCAATACCTCTCTCACGTCGGTACAAGTCATCCCCGCCGCCTTGGCGGCGACGATCCCAGAATCGCCGTCTTCGAAGACGTGGCATTTGGTAGGTTCTACGTCGAGCTGACGGGCGGCTTCTAGGAAAATCTCTGGGGACGGTTTGGGTGGTACGGGGTCATCGGCGGTTACGATCACTGGAAACATCTCGTCAGCACCGATTTGCTGCAACGTCATATCAACGAGGTACCTTAAGCCGCCTGAGACGACTCCCATCTTCAACTTTCCGAAATGCCTGCGGGCCGTTTCGAGTACTATGACGATCGGATCGACTTTATGAAGTACCGTCTCGAAGAGGGCTTCCTTGTCGAGCATTACCTTGTTTGCGTCAAGTTCTACACTCCAATGCAAGGCAGCAAGCTCGGCGACTTGCAGAGCTGATTTTCCAGCGTGCGCGTCAATAAACGCCGGTGGGCAGTCGATGCCGTACGGCTTGAGCGTTTCGTTCCAAGCCGCGTGGTGCAAGGGCATCGTGTTGGCGAGCGTTCCATCGCAATCAAACAGAAGGGCCTTGGTATCGGAAGGGAATTCGAGCATTGGCCGTTGGGGGAAGCGCTGGATCTGGCAAAGAGAATCCATCCAGTTTAGATGATCCCTGCGTTTGTGGACACTACCCAACAAAAAAGGCCTCGCCGCAGATGCAGCGAGGCCTCATGGTCGGGGAAGGGACGACTGACTCGGGAGCGGTCAATCGCCCGGCAGTTGACTCATTCAACAGCCCCAATTCTTATGTTTATCCGTTGGCGGCAGCCTCCCCAACGGTTATGCCCTTGGCGTTAGCCACATGGACTGGGCGTTTAAACCAATTCCTTCTTAGTACCGATCAGAGTTCTAAGTCGTTCGGCCAGCAGAGCTGCGTCGAAAGGCTTTTTGAACGTTTCGTTGATACTGGAACGATCGAAGCTGGCAGTCGTGCCATCATCTGGTAGCAGAGCAATTAAGATTGTTTCGGAAAAATCGCTGCTGCGACGCAGATTCTGACAAATCTGCAGAGCTTCGAGCTGACCGATCGAGAAATCGACAATGATGCAGTCGGGATGGAAGCTTTCGGCCTGGATGCCAGCTTCGAAGCCGCTGGCGGCCATCGACGTGCGGAACGATTTTTCGGGTGGCAATTCTCGCTTGAGATTCTCGATCAGCACCTGATCCTGAGCGACAATCAGCACTTTGGCCATCGCCTCGTCTTCGAGGTCGCCCAAAGGCATGCCATGCTCTTTAAGGAACTTGATTAAGTATTCGCGGGGAATGCGCCGGTCCTGGGAACCGGGAATGCGATAGCCCTTGAGGCGTCCTGAGTCAAACCACTTGCTGACTGTCCGCGGGGCCACTTTGCAGATCTTGGCGACCTGACCAGTTGTAAAGACCTTCATCACGGGTACTCCAATAATGTCTTGCGTTGACGCTGGTCGAGCTCCGGGTCAATTTTCCCGGCAGCCTGGGCGTCCCGTAGTTACTTGCACGTATTCGGCCTGACGTCCGATTCCTTTCCGTCAGATCAATTACCACTGAGCACAAACAACCTGGGTCGGGAACACTCAAAATCGCATGTTGGGTTGGCTCAGGTCCTTCTGATCCTCGCCGTCATGTGTATATCCATCGGCAATGCAAGCACTGGAAGATTGGCGAAATTCGTTAAATTGGAGATGGTTGTTGCCAACCGTTCCAATCGGAAATTTCGTCACACTCCTGAGCTACATCCGCCTTTGGGCGTTGCAACTATCACGTTGCGGGGAGAGAGCATGCAAACCGGTAAAGGTTTCGGGGCGGGCGCGCACCGCGCTAGGCGATGGCGTGTCCCTATTTGGCAGGCTCCCCCCTGCGAAAGAGCGATTCCCCTCCAGCGTCCCAAGCCGATGTCGGCCTGTGTGCTGGCGGGAACAACCCTTCCGATAGATATTGTCGATTCATAGGGGGGTTCGACTTTAGAAACTTTCACTAGTCGGGTTGGGCAGACGGGTGGTATCGTCTATGTGTATAGTACCATTTGGTCCGGTAGTGCCGGTAAATGCAGCCTCTCCGGGGGAAACGACTAGGAAACTTCCATCAGAGGTCAGTCGGCTAAGAGTGCAAGCGACTGTTCGAAGAGGGACGGTGATAGGTCTTCCACCGCAAGCCTGGAGACCCGATTAGGCCGCTTGTGCCCCGCCCTGAGTGTCTCGAATCTGCCCGTCCGCCGAGACATCCTCGAACCGTACGGAGACTCGCTTGGATACGCCTGACTCCTGCATCGTGACCCCATAGAGCGTGTCAGCACAGGACATTGTGCGTTTTGAGTGGCTCACTACGATGAATTGCGTATTCTGCATGAACTCACGCAGTACGTCGCTAAAGCGATCGATATTGGCTTCGTCGAGTGCTGCATCGACTTCGTCGAGAACGCAGAACGGACTAGGGCGGCTGCGGAATATTGCCAGCAGTAGCGCCACGCAGGTAAGTGTACGCTCGCCACCCGAGAGTAAGGAGATGCTGCGGGCCTGTTTGCCCGGCGGGCGGGCAATGATTTCGATGCCACACTCTAATACGTCGTCGGTTTGGCTGTCGTCCACTACGATATCGGCTTCGCCTCCGCCGAACAGGCTGCGATAAATTTCTTGGAAATGCCCTCGGATGATGTCGAGAGATTTTACAAACAGATCGCGGCTCTCAATATTGATCTGTGCTACCAACTGTTCGAGGCGAACTTTTGCCGTGCGCAGGTCTTCGTATTGCTGCGCCAGGCCAGAATGACGCTCTTCAACTGCCTCCAGTTCAGAAAGAGCCGCTAGGTTCACCGGCCCGATCGCCTGCAGGCGTTCGCGGAGACTTGTGATTTCTGCTTCGACCTCGTCCCTCTCTTCGGTTTGCTCACTGGTATGCTGTGTCGCCAGCAGCGCTAGATCGATCCCATACTCATCGCTGATCCGTGTGGCAAGCTCAGCGCGTTGGTGTTCGTGTTGCTGGACATTAAGGTCGGCCTTTTGTAGCGTGCTCTGTTTCTGCACTAACTTCGCACGAAGTTCATCAAGCTGTTGTGCGAGCATACTCTTTTCTTGGCGGAGTTCTCCGTGCTCGACTTCAAGATTCTTGGAACGCTCGACCAGTTCTTCCTTGGATTGGTACCGCTCGGTCAGTTCGTTACTCAACTCGTGTACCGACTGTTCGAGACGCTGCCGCTGGTCACGGCATTCCGACTCCCGTTCGCGAGTCTCGGCAAGTGCCCGATCATGTTCCTGATGGTCGTGTTCAAGTTGTGTCATCTGGTGGCGTAGTCCGTCGCGACGTTGTTCGCAACGAGCCAATGCGACACGGTGGTCGGTCACTGTGTGTTGAAGCGAGCTAATTCTCTCTTCCAGCAGGGACACATGGCGAGCTCCAAGCGCTAATCCTGACTGAAGGTGCTGCAATTCGACCTGATTCTGACTCAACTGCTGCTGGTATCGCTGCAGGTCCGAGGTCGTAGAAGTAATCTGGCTTTCGGCGCCTGATAGGTCGTCTCGTAAGGCCGTCGAAAGTTTGTCGGCTTGGTCGAGTCGTTCGCGCATTTCAGTAGCCCGAATCTGAACTACCCCAAGCTGTTGCGAGTCTGCCTCACATTGTTCGGCCAGTGTTGATTGTTGCTTTTCCGCTTGCCGGATCGATTGCTCGTGTGCATCACAGACAGCCTGCTCGTGCTCACTTTGAGACTCCATTTCTTGGATTTCGTCGATTAGAGCACGTAGTTCGCTGCGACGCGACAGCAGCCCTGTCGTCGATTGGCGAGGACCAACCGTCAGAGTTCCATCTGCCCCGACCACTTCGCCCACGACAGTAACGAAGTTCAGCCCGCGCCCCATTGTTTGCGATAGCCGCATGGCTGTCTGCAGAGTGTCGACAAACCAGTAGCGACCCAATAGGCGACGGGTTAGCGAGGCTAGTTCGGGAGCCGTTTCGACAAAGCGGTCAGCGCGGCCCATCACGCCCTTCTCTCCGGAGAGATCGATCCGATCGACCGCACTGGCAGCTAACGGGACGTCGATTCGGAGAAAGCTTGTTCGGCCTGCTAGTTCGGTCTCCGCTAAGCTACGTAGCAATGGTTCGGCTCGGCCGACGAGTAGGTGGTTAGCCCGCTCACCCAATGCGATTTCAACCAGCGGTGCGGTATCAGCATCGACCCGCAATAAATCTGCTACCACGCCTTGTACACTGCCAAATGGCCCGTCAGGATCTTGCTTCGCTTGTCGCAGCACTTCCTTCGTGCCTGAGCTAAGCCCATCTAGTCGGCGTTCCAGCTCTTCAAGTACCAGAGCCCGTTCGCGAGCACCAGTTAGCCGACCGCGCAGATCGGCGAGCTGCCCCTGAGAGGCGGCTAGCTTTGCGCGGTTTTTGCGTAGAGACTCTTGTGCGTTGGTTAACTCCAGCTGTGAAGCTTGAGCAGCCGATTTCAATCGGTTCAGCTCTGCCTGTGCATGCGCATTCTGTTCGCTCAATTGCGATTGAGATTCTTCAAGTTGCTCAAGTTTGTGACGATAGCGATCACAAGCAGCTGCCGTGGCTTCTCTCTGCGATTCGAGTACATGTAGCCGATTTTCCAGGTGGGCTGCTTTTTGAAAAAGTGACGCATGGCAAGAGCGAGCGGCGTCGTTTGCTTCGCGACAATCGGCGAGCGTCTGCAGCGCCTCGCTAAGTTCCGACTGCTCAGTTTGAGCGTTCTTGTTTAAGGAATCGAACTGAGTTTCGGCAATTGTGAGCTCGGCAGATGTCTCTTCGACAAGCTGTTGGGCGTTCCCTGCTCGCGAAGTCATCGCTAAGAGCTGACGTTGTAAGCGCTGAGATTCCTGCTGTAGCTCGTCGCTGCGCGCCGACTGGCTGCGGCGCGTTGATTCACACTGCGCGATCCGCTCACGGACCGTAGCCGCTTCGCTAACCGCTTCGTGCATTTGCCGCTGTAGGTCGTCGAGCGATTGCTCTTGTTTGGCGTGTTTTTCGCTGCCATCAGTAAGTCGCGATTCGATATCGTCGATGGCTTGACGCTCGGCTCCGGCCTGTTGTTGCATTTGCTCGAGTTTGGCCGACAGGGCTCGCCAGTCGGAGAGGCTTACCTGGGTGCGGAGTTCTTTGAGTCGATCCGAGCATTCTTTGTAAGTGCGGGCCTTACCTGCTTGCGATCTCACGCTCCGCAGTCGCGACTCCAGTTCGTCGACGATATCGGAAAGTCGCAACAGATTCTGATCAACCCGCTCCAGGCGGCGGTCGGCTTCCTGGCGCTTCGTTTTGAAGCGACTCACACCTGCAGCCTCTTCGAAGATTAGACGACGCTCACGAGGTGAGGATTGCAGTAGAGCGTCGACTTTGCCTTGCTCAATTATACTGTAAGCACCGGTGGCCATGCCTGTGCCCGTGAATACATCGCGGATGTCGCGCAGACGGCAGGGTTGGCGGTTGATGAGATACTCCGCCTCGCCGCTACGCAATACACGGCGAGTTACTTGCACCTCCTCAGAGTCGATGTCGAGAGTCCCCGTCGAATTGTCGAGGATCAGCGAAACCTCGGCCGAATTGGTTTGGCCACGGTTCCGTGCGCCGCTGAAGATGACATCTGTCATCTCCTTACCACGCAGCGCCTTAACGCTTTGAGTACCAAGCACCCATTTTATCGCGTCGACTACATTCGACTTGCCCGAGCCATTGGGCCCCACCACGACTGTAATGCCTTCGGGAAACTCGAACCGCGTGCGGTCAGCGAAGCTCTTAAAGCCGTTGAGTTCGAGCGCTTTGAGCATGATTGGACTGCTAGAATCGCGGCAAGTTGGCGCACACAGTAGCGGTGCCGATAAAATGACCGCGGATCATAGCAAACTGGTCCCCAGTCCCGGAGACCATTCGCGCCCCAATGTCGCCAGAAAATGCACATATTTCGAGTGATGCTAGCACTCATCGCATGTGTTCAGTTCTTCTTGCCGAATAGTTCGGGCTCGGGAGTGCCGAGGTCGTAAGCGCTGAGGTCGGGCTGTTCGGCGAGGCTTTCATTGGATGGGGCAGCTCGAGACCTCACGATCTCCCGGCCACTCTCTGGGAGCGCGTTCACACGAAATCGGCTCTGGAGGGCGCCAGATTCATTGGCCTGCTGCAGTAGCTGTACTACGTCAGGATATGTTCCTCCCAGATCCACGACGGCTCGAATAACCGCATTGACATCGGTAGACACGACTCGCTGCTGGGTGGTCTCTCCAAAGTGGCTCACTTTGATCTTAGCGCCACTAAGACCGTTGACCAGAATTTTTGGACCTGCATCGAGTACTAGCGGCAAGCGCAATTGGTGATCGGTACCGAAAAGCACGACTTCAGGTCGATGGCTGCTCGTGGCATGGATCATTGGTTGCCCCGGAACATCGAGCACGTGATAAGTGAACTTTCCATCAAAGTCTTCGCCACGCAAAAAAGGGTCGCTGGGCGACATGCTCGTCAGAGCTCGAAAGGCCCCGTACCTAGTTTCGGCACTCTTTAACTCCAACAGCGACCGGAGTTCGTCGTAGGCTGCCCCGTCGTCCATAGCGCTCAAAGCTGCCAAGGCATGAACGCGAAACGCTGGCTCTTCGCGAGCTGCCCGCGCCAAGGGTGCGACTGCTGCCGTCTCATCGAGATAGGCCAGTGCCTCGGCCGAGTAGAATCGCACTTCAGGGTCGTCTTCGGCGATACCCTCTTTGAGGACTGCGATCGCCTCATCGTTGCCGATTGCCTCCAGCCGCAGTACGGCAGTGGCAGAGGTTACTGGGTCGAGCAACTGGTTTCGTAGCAGCTTTAGCCGCTCCTGCAATTGCATCTGCGATTCAGCTATAGCTATGCTGCGCACTACACGCATATATCTTCCAACATTGTCTTTGTAGCGAGGGTGAAGCACCAATTCGACGAATTCGTCAGTCTTGGGCGTGGCGACCCCTTTCTGACTGCCCTCTACGAAGCTGTGGAAACGGTTGTTAATAGCCATCCCAACTTGCTGACTGACGCGAATCGATTGTCTCTCGTGGTCGAGGACCAATCCCATGTTGCGGCTCTTAGTTGCAATAGCTCCTCTCAAGACGCGTCCCTGAGTGGCATGGGCAGCGTCATCGGCATCTGCCGAGGGGTCGACCAGCACTGAGCCCTTCGCAACAGCCATCAGATGGCCTGATCGGATCTGATTCTCAAGCACAGCAGTCTCGCTCAAACGTGTTTCCAATAGATTACCGCCCCGCAGACTGGTCGTGTCACTTCGTGACGGAGTCCGTACCTCGATGTCAAATCGATCACCTGACTGAATGCCAGGTCGTAGAAATCCACGTACTAATACGAGCGCGGTATTGGGCGATGCCAACACTTCGTTGGGGTGGTCAACTTCTCGCCGATTCATGTCGTTCAATAGTGCTGCCCGTTGCGAAGTCGGTGGCGGATCCCCGCCCGTACCGTTTAGTCCAGTTACTAACGCCACAGCTTCAACTTTTAAAAAGTTCATGCCGTAGGGGTGCGCCACGTCGCTGATAAATGTCGTAGCTGAATCGACATCGTCTGCGAGAGCCGACTCGGGACTCTGTTGTCGAAGGATTGGTCCCATGCAGCCAACTGAGCCAATCAGCGGCGCGCAGCAGGCGGCACAGAGACCGAGATAACAGAGATTCTTTGACAGACCATACATATGTCTGAGACTCCCGCCTCTTGCCGAGTTACGAATAGATTTCTCTTTAAGACCCACATCGTAGAGGGCGAGAGCTTAGAAACCTGGCCAAGCGAGGTCAAGAGTGACAGCACGAACCGAACGTTAGGGAGGATCGTAGCCACCAGGATGCCAAGGGTGGCAGCGGGCGATTCTCCGTAAGCCTTGCCAACCCCCTCGGAGAGCTCCAAGCTTGTGCACAGAACCGATGAAATATTCACTACATGTTGGCTGGAAGCGACACCGCTGACCTAGAAGAGGACTCAGCAGCCATTGATAGCAGCGAGCTGTTGTGATCAGCAGCCAACTGGGTAGCCCTAGGCAAGCTTGCCACAGAAATCTCACCATAGAGTTCCAACTTGCTATCGCTTCGAATCGTTAGCTTCAAGTCGCCGCCTAAGACGCTCGGCTAGTGTTTTTAATGACTTCTGCAACCGCTCGACGTGTGGCGTTGCCCGACTGCGAGGCAGGACGACCAGATCGAGACCCGTTGGTAATTCGGAGGCAACCAACCGAAACGCTTCGCGCAGCGATCGTTTCCATTGGTTGCGCTTCACAGCGTTCCCACACTTTCTAGATACTATGAGTCCGAGCCTCGTCATATTCGATTGATTGCTGGCGGCGTAGAGGATGACGAATCCATCCGCATCCGAGAAGCGTCGTCGCATGACCTGATCGAAATCGGCAGGCTTCAATAAGCGGACTGATTTCGGAAATCCAAATCGCTTCATTTAGGATTAATTCTCACCCTTAGGAATTACGCGTATTATCAGTAATGGCTGTCTCACTTGCAGATTGTCCGCTGTCAATTCGTTCAGGTCCATCGAGGGCAGGATCTTTTTTCAGCATCAGGTCGGGAGGCACAACGGGACCTCGGCGGTGGCTCCCCTGTCGTCGAACCCAATGCCCCCCTAGCAGGATGAACACCACCAGCAGCATTCCTAACAGCACTATCCCCAGTAGGGCCATCAGTACTATCGCCCGAGTCGTGGGCGGAATCTCTTTCGCCGCTTCGGCTTGTGCCAGGACCAAGCAAATTGGGTCGAAGCCATAGACTACCACTTCAGATCTCCCCGAGGGTTTTCAGAGTACTTACTGAGGATCGACTCAAGTTGCTCTCGGTCTTCCTTGCCTAACTCGGTTGGCAGCACAATCTGAATCTCTGCCAGCAGATCGCCGGCGGAGCCTTTCTTCGGCTGTACTCCTTGTCCCTTGAGCCGAAGTTTCTTGCCACTGGAAGTTCCCGGCGGTACAGTGAGCGTGATCGTTCCGTGAGGCGTGGGAACATCGACTTTCGCTCCTTCGAGCGCTTCTTTCAAGGTGATTGGTACACGAACTTCGAGCCTCTTACCTTGACGACTGAAATAGGGATGGGGGGCTGTTCTCACTTTGATGAGGATATCGCCTGCCGGTCCGCCGTCGAGACTGTCTTCTCCCTGGCCACGAAGCCGAATCTTCTTGCCGTCGTCGATTCCTGCTGGAATTTTTACTTGAAGTGTATCCATCTGACCGTCAATTCGGCGGACGGCAATTTGCGCTTCGCCTCCCTGTACGGCCGTGGTAAACGGCACTGTCAGCTCGTGTTCTATGTTCGCGCCGCGAGTCGGCGCTTCAGGACGCGATTGCTGACGTCTCCCGCGCTGCCCGAACTGCTTGAATAGATCGGCGAATCCACCGCCACCTCCTCCGCCGAAGAGGTCTTCGATATTGATGTCTACATTCGGCCCCCCGCTAGCGTTTGGCCAAGGCTGTGGCCCTCCGCCACCTCCGGACCCCATCGACTCGTAGGCACTACCGTAGCGATCGTACATTTCCCGTTTTTTGGTATCGCTCAGCACATCGAAGGCACTCTGTACTTGTTGAAATTTCTCCTTCGCTTTCGCATCGTCCGGGTTCAAGTCAGGATGATATTTACGTGCAAGGTCCCGGTAAGCCTTGCGGATTTCGTCTTCGGTGGCGGAGTTGCCGACCCCCAGTGTTGCGTAATAGTCGTCTGCCATGTGTTTCACAAAAACTCGAGCGCCAAGGAAATCCAATGCCTGACACCACATTTTACCGACTAATTCGCCCAAGCATAGCGGCACTTGGGGCGTGCTACACTGAACATAGGTGAACCTAGAGTTCCAGAGGCTCTAATTGGAGCGAGAAATTCGAATGGCGCGGCGGCAGATGCGACGACTTTGGTTCTTAACAACGATTATTTCAGCGTTGCTTCCAGCTCTGGGAGCGTGGGCCGCCCGATTCGACGGCAAACTGACAATCGAGGTAGCTGATGAGCTCACCGGCGTGCCTATTCCTGTCCGGATGGAGCTGCTAAACAGCCGTGGACGGCCGGTACATATCAGGCCCGAGGGGGCGATCTCTCGCGACGGTTACATTGTGTTCGATGGCCAAGTTACGCTCGAATTGAAGAAGGGTGCTTATCGATTCTTAATCGAAGCCGGCCCCGAGTATCGGACACGATCAGGCCACTTTACGATTGAACGGCATGCCGAAGATGTTTCTGAGATCACACTCCGGCGGCATGTCGACATGAAAGAGAAAGGTTGGTGGGCTGGCGATCTGGATGTTCGTCAGCGGCTCGAAGATTTACCTCTACTGATGCGAGCTGCGGGCATCGACTTTGCTCCTGTGCTTGTCCGAGAGAATGTCCAAGGCAAGTGTTTACAAGCACAGAAGTCTCCGACGCAGGACTTACATCCAATAAGCTTGCTCGACTATCGTCGTGGTGGTGGTCTGCTAATCTGCGAAGTTGAAGGTAATCGACTATCCGAAATTGAGATCTGTCAGTCGAAAGCCGAGGAATCCTCGATTCCGATGCTTGAAGCAGCCTACGAAGCTGGGGCTGACATCGTGGCACTTTCACCGTTCGGTTGGGACTTGCCCATCTGGATTGCTGCTGACAAACTCACTGCCATTCAAATCATCCACCGCCAATCGCAGGTTAATGGTCCGATCGCCAGCGAAGGATGGGGCCGACCGAGAGATAAACGACTCTTTCCCAGCAAGTTGGGTAACGGACGTTATAGTGAGACGATTTACCATCACTTGCTCAACTCTGGGCAGCGAATTCCACCCGCGGCTGGCAGCGGGTCGGGGGCCAACACTAATCCTCTCGGAGCGTCTCGCGTGTATGTCGAGTGTGGCGATGAGTACTCCGCCGAAGACTGGGTGGCTGGATTTAGAGCTGGGAGAGTGGTCGTCACTAATGGCCCCCTACTAACCACTTCTGTGGAAGGACAGAGCCCCGGATACGTGTTTCACCTCGATCGTGGCCAGTCTCGCGAGTTTCAAATAGCATTGAGTCTCTCGTTCTATGAGAAAGCGCCGGTTGAGTACTTGGAGATAGTCAAGAATGGTCGAGTAGAGTACGAAGTGAGGCTTGACGAGCTGGCTAAGAAGAAGGGTCAATTACCGCCCTTAAGGTTCGATGATAGTGGTTGGTTTCTGGTGCGCGCTATGACGAACAATTCGCAGAATTACCAGTTTGCCTCTACTGGACCCTACTACGTGGAAGCTAACTACGGCAGACGCATCAGTCGGGCGAGTGTCGAGTATTTTCTCACTTGGCTCGACCAGGCAGCTGTAGAATTTTCGGAGAATGAAGCGATCCTATCGGACATTGAAACGGCAAAGCCATTCTGGAATGATCTATTAGATCAGGCCAATGCTGATTAAACAGCTGGCACTATTTCGTTTCTTTCTTCTTCATGACATCAGCTCGGTCGACCTGACCATTATCACTCGTCGTGCGGAGCGCTTGCTGCGTGGCGGTGCCACCCTCGGCTGCAAAAATTAGTTCCTCCTGCGATCGAACCGATTCCTCCTCTGGACTTCTGGTTGCTCGGAAGTAAGTGCCGTCAGACGACAGAATTCGAGCCTTCGTGTTGTCTCGCCAGTAAACCGGGATGATTTCTTTACAAATGCGTTGCACTAGATCTGGCGATTCAACCGGAAACATCACTTCTACTCGTCGTTCAAAGTTGCGGGGCATCCAATCGGCGCTCGATAAGAAGACTTTCTTTTTAGAGCCTGCTCCGAAAACGAAGATGCGACTATGTTCTAGAAATCGATCGACGATACTGCGCACTTGGATATTTTCCGATATGCCCGGCAGCCCCGGGCGGAGGCAGCAGATACCGCGAACCAATAAATCGACCTCCACGCCAGCTTGACTAGCCCGATAGAGCGCTTCAATTGTCTCTCGATCGACTAGCGCGTTTAGCTTTGCGAAGATCCGAGATTTCTTGCCTTGTATCGCACGCTCTGTCTGCTCGTCAATTAGATCCAAAGTGCTCGCGTGCAGGCTCTGCGGAGCAATGATTAGTTTCTTCCACTCATGTCCTTGAGAGTAACCAGTGAGAAAATTGAAGAGGGCCGAAGCATCGTCTGCCATTAGTTTGTTTGCAGTGAATAGGCCCAAGTCGGTGTAGAGTTGAGCGGTCGTCGGGTTATAGTTACCAGTTCCAAGATGTACGTACCGTCGGACCTTTTTGCCTTCCTGCCGAACCACCAGGGACAGTTTGCAATGCGTCTTGAGATCCATGAAGCCGTACACGACGTGGACTCCAGCGCGTTCCATCTGTCGCGCCCAGACAATATTATTCTCTTCGTCAAAGCGGGCTTTTAGCTCTACCAGCGCCGTGACGTGCTTACCATTTTCAGCGGCTTGGATTAGGGCACGAACGATCGGGCTATCACCGCTGGTGCGGTAGAGCGTCTGTTTGATCGCCAAAACATGCGGATCTTCAGCTGCTTTCTGAACGAACTGGACGACCGGATCAAAGGAGTCGAACGGATGGTGTAGCAGAATGTCGTGCAGGGCTATCTCGGCAAATAGGTCGTCGGTGGCGCGCAGACCCAAGGGCTGTCGCGGTACGAAAGCCGGCTCGCGCAATTCCTTCTGGCCCTGGATACGAGCCAATTCCCACAGAGCGGTCATGTCAAGCATGCCGTCAACGTGATAAACCTCGCTATAGTTCTCCCCCTCGACGTCAAGCTTTTCGTGAACTCGTTCTTCGCTAAGCAACATGTCTAGTAGGTCACGACCCATGCCTGCCTGCACTTCCAAACGAACTGCTTCAGACCGTTGCCTCTCACGGAGCCGAGACTCTAAGGACCTGAGCATGTCGTCGGATTCCTGTTCCAAGAGGTCGAAATCCATGTCTCGAGTGATGCGAAACAGCGCGTGGTGAGCAATTCTGTAACCACCAAATAAATCGGGAAGATGGGCCGCGAGGACGTCTTCGAGCAACATGAACTTATGCTCGCCTGGTTGACCGACATGCACAAAACGGGGAAGAACTTGGGGCAACTGAACGACGGCGAACAGATCGGAAGGACCAAGTCCACTAGCCCGATGAAGTAGAGCCACCAGATACAAGCCACGATTGTGAAAGCGGGGGCTCGGATGACTGGGGTCGATTGCCATTGGCGTAAGAATTGGAAATGCTCGTCGCTGGAAAAAATCTTTGATAGTTTTTCGCTGGCTTTTGTCCAGGTCGTCTACGTCCAAAAACTGAATCCCTTCGGAGGCCAAGGCGGGAACAAGCGAGTCGTTGAAACAATGGTATTGATCATTAACGAGCTGTGCCGATCGTTTCGAAATGATCAGCAACTGGTTGAGCGATCGCAGACCATCGGCGGCAATATCTTGAGCCGCAACTCCGCCGAACGCCTGTTCTCTGAGACCAGCGACCCTCACCATGAAAAATTCGTCGAGATTCGAGCTAAAAATCGCTAAAAACTTCACCCGTTCTAAGAGAGGATTAGACGAATCCTGAGCCTCTTCCAACACGCGCGCATTGAATTCCAGCCAGCTTTGCTCGCGGTTGATAAAGTGTTCTGGCAGAAACTTCTGAGAATCGTTCATTGCTGGTCTTGAGTCACGACGCGTTACGCACAGCTTCGCTTCGTATTATTCACTTTGATGCGGCAGAACGAAGATAAGCCCCCCAATGGAACAGAGCGGCCCCCCTAACTATGTAGTATACCTTAATGCAGTCTAGGAATCTTACCCGCCAGATAAATCGGGTCGGTTGCTCGAATTAGCAGGAAAGCGCTCTTGCCCGGCTAGGCTCGTCGGGTAGAGGTTAGTCGTTAAGAAACCATTAAGAGAGGGCGTCAAAGACGCGAACCTCGGAGCAGTTATCTAGTTGTTCGGCGAGAAACAATTGATGCCGTTCTGAGGATTGATAACGTTGATGGTCTGCGTCGGAGGCGAACACCAGGATCACAGCTACATCGAACTGCGTGTCGTTCACAGGTCGTTGATATTCTGTAGCCCGAGGGCCGGCGCTGAAATGTATGGTTCCCGGATGATCACTCAAATACTTTTGGCAAGCATGCACCAGACCATCGCGCGCCGCATCAGAACGGTCCTTAAGTGTGAAGTAGACCATGTGTGCCAGAGCTGCTTGATTGGAAGAGACAGACATTGACAAGTTTCCAGTCGCTATAGGGTTATGAGTCGTCTCTTTCTTCTGATATCACGCGATTCTGAAGCGACGCAGCTGCCGTGGCGACATTGCCCGTAGAATGCTCAGGATTGCTGGCTGGCGGCCCGATCAACTGTTCGATTTCATCGGTGTCGAGCACCTCGCGGTCCAACAGGGCTTCTGCGCAAGCTTCGAGCTTATCGCGATGTTCCTGCAAGATATTTTGGGCACGGTCCGCCGCCGCATGCAGGATCTTTGAGACTTCTTCATCGATTATCTGAGCGGTGCGCTCGCTAAAATCACGATGTTCCTGAGCGATCTCGCGACCTAGGAAGGGTTGATCTTCCGTGTGACCTAAGGCAATCGGGCCGAGCCGTTCGCTCATTCCCCATCGGGTGACCATTCGCCGGGCCAGGGCAGTGGCTTCTTTCAGGTCGTTTTCCGCACCGGCGCTGTACTCGTCGAACTGCATCTTTTCCGCGGCCCGGCCGCCCAACAACATCGTAAGCCGGGCTGCTAATTCGCGCTGTGCGATGTTATGGCGATCTTCCTCGGGCACCAAGTGGGTGACGCCCAACGAGCGTCCGCGAGGGATGATCGTCACTTTATGTACCGAGTCGCTGCCGGGGATTAGCCAGGCTAGAATCGTGTGACCCGCCTCGTGATAGGCGGTTAATTTCTTCTCTTCGTCCGTGAGAACTTCTTCACGACGGGCCCCCATCAACACTTTGTCGCGGGCGTGCTCGAAGTCGGCCATATCGACTTTGTCCTTGCCATGCCGGGTGGCCCACAGAGCAGCTTCGTTTACTAGATTTTGGACGTCCGCCCCAGTGAGGCCGACCGTTGCCCGGGCTAGTTTATTGAAATCTACATCTTCGGTGATCGGTACTTGGCGACTGTGCAATTCAAAAAGTTCGCGTCGGCCATCCAGTGCAGGACGATCAACAGTTACGTGACGGTCGAATCTACCAGGGCGAAGCAGAGCAGGATCCAGCACGTCTGGACGATTCGTCCCTGCCAACACAATAACCGAGGAGGTAGCACTAAAGCCGTCCATTTCACTAAGGATCTGATTGAGTGTCTGTTCACGTTCGTCGTGGCCACCGCCGAGGCCCGCACCACGCTGTCTGCCAATGGCGTCGATTTCGTCGATGAACAGGATCGCGGGCGCGTGGTCTTGAGCCGTCTTAAACAGATCGCGTACTCTCCCAGCTCCGACACCTACAAATAATTGGATAAATTCTGATCCATTGATCGAGAAGAACGGAACACCTGCCTCCCCAGCCACAGCCCGAGCTAGCAGAGTTTTCCCCGTGCCGGGCGGACCCATCAGCAAGACACCCTTGGGCACTCGAGCACCGAGGCGATGGAACTTCTCGGGTTCTTCAAGAAACTGGACGATTTCCTGCAGATCTTTTTTCACACCATCCAGTCCCGCCACGTCGTCGAAAGTGACTCGGTCTTTTTCAGCGTCGTAACGTCGCGCGGGGCTCTTCACAATTCCCCCCAGCATGCCACCGCCAAGCATCTGGTCGCGCGTACGTCGCATCATTGTCCAGGCGAAGAAGAACAGAAGAACCAATGCAACCATAGAAAGAATCAAGAATAAGTGGTCAAATTCGGCGGGATCCTCCGAGTCGATCACTACATGTTTCTCTTCTAACTGCTCCAGAAATGACTCTCCTACCTGCGGAGGAAGCGTGCAAGTAAAGCGGACTAATTCCGCTTCGTTGGTTTCCGAGCTATCGGCTTGAGTCGCGTCTGTTGATCCTATGGGTTTGCGAAAACTCCCTGTGACCTGTTTGCCCCGAATGGTCACTTTTAGGATGTTGTCGGCCCGCAGCTGCTCGAGAAACCGGCTGTAGGATATGTCCGACTGATCGTCCCAAGCACCGTTCAGGAGCATCAGAGTTGCCAGTCCCAGTAGCAGCAGAAAAACCCATCGCAGCGGATTGTTGCGAGGTGGTGGTTGGGGAGCGGGCTCAGTTTGCTTATCCGAATCGGCCATGGGTGGGTTACATGCGAGTCGTCTTCAAAGGGCCGTGTGAGAGAGTCGAGGCATGAATAACCGCGACACATTCGAATCACAATTCGTTAGCGAACCGCTGCCTAGCTAAGCAGCAATGTTGATATAAGTAAGATTTAAGTATTCAGTGTCGAATTAGTAATAGGTAACCGGTCCTTTGAGTCGGCCTTTCTCAAAAGTCGCTTCTGCTTTTTTCTTGCCTGATTCGTCGTAATCAATCATAGAACCATGCTTCTTGCCGTCGAGATAGTTAACCTCTTGCCTCTTCTGGCCATCCTCGAAGTAGCTTACTCGAGTGCCAGAGAGCTTGCCGGCCTCATAGGGGTATTCCACCTTGAGGGTATCACCATCATCAAAATAACTGATCCACCTGCCGTGTCGCTGACCGTCCTGGTAGCTCTGCTTGGCTTTCCGGGTACCATCGCTGCGGAATACCTCCCACTCTCCTTCAGGCTTGCTGTTTTCAAATGTGATCGATTTGCAAATCTCACCGTTGGGATGCCAGAAAGTCCAAACGCCATCGTACGCCCCGCGCTTAAACGTGCCTTCTTGAAACTTTTGTCCATCTCGGTAGTACTCGGTAAACTTACCGTCATTAATCAATGAGTCGTCCGACCTAAGTAGGACGTGATAATCGAGCCGTACTGTTTCGTCATCGTACTTTTGCTTCCGATTGATGTGGCGTACGTCTTTGGGAGGAGGAGGTTGAGGGGCTTCGTCAAGATAAATTGAAGCGTGGTCTGCTGCCGCGAAAACGGGCGAGTGAGTGATAACGAGCAGTAAAAAGAAACAGCTGGTCCATAACACACTAGATTTAAGAAAATTCATTGAACTAATCCTTCGAGTGGTAGGGCCAGCGATCCTCTTAGAGAGGAAATGATTCTGCTACCTTGAGTGAGCTAATAGGCCGCTGACGATCTATTCTCCCAGTATGCCATACTCTAGGCAACACACCAAGCACCCGGCATTGTCATGTGTGACATGCTCGGATTACGGTTATCTGGCCGTCGAAATCTGTCACAGCCGGCAGGACAATTGGTTGGGCTATGTGTGCCAATCAGGTGGCAAGCAGGCGTCTTTTTCGACCACCAGAATCCCGTCTCGAATCGCACAGAGGTCACCCAGGTTGCCTTCTTCAACTTGGTCCCGGTTCACAACCTGAGAGTCTGGAGCGATTCGGCAGTTTTTGTCGACGATCGCTCGCTCAATCGTTGAACCGGCGCCGATGCCAATTGGAATTTGATGGCCACTAGAGGCATCCAACTCATTGGCTATCTCGTAATTATCAGCTCCCATTACGACTGAATCGCGGATCGTAACATCTCGGCCGATGTGGCAGCGAAGCCCAATAATGCTGTTCTTTATTTGCGCGCCTGGCTCGATTATGCAGCCATCGGCAATCAGGCTGCCTTCGACATGGGCTCCGTCGATGCGAGTTGGCGGAAGAAAACGGGGACGCGAATAGATAGGAGAGCGGTCTGTGGCAAGTTGGAACGGTGCATCGGGCAGAGCTAGTTTCATATTCGCTTCGTAAAACGATCCGATCGTGCCGATGTCTTCCCAATAGTCGTCGAACAAATGTACTTGAACCAATCGTTTATCGATAGAAGTCGGAAACACCTCCTTGCCGAAGTCCTGATGATCATCTTCCTCCAAAGTTTGTTGGAGCACCTGCTTATTAAAAATGTAGATACCCATGCTAGCCAGACAGTCGCGACCATCGCTGACGATACCCTGGCGATCGATCCACTTCGAGTCCATCCTCACACGATTGATCTGCTCTTCTGTCGTAGGCTTCTCGACGAAATCAGTAACTCGCCCTAATTCATCAGCGCACATGATGCCCAGGCCCGCTGCTTCATGCCCATGTACTGGCTTGGCGGCTATTGTAATGTCAGCGCCACTTTTGCGATGTGTCTTGAGCATCGCGGCAAAGTCCATTCGATAGAGCTGGTCGCCCGATAGAATCACGACTTGATCGATGTTCGCCTGAGTCAAATAGCGCAGGTTCTTTCTTACCGCGTCAGCGGTGCCTTGATACCAATGGGTTCCTCCTGCCATGGTCTGTTGGGCGGCAAGAATCTCGACGAAGCCTCCACTGAAATTGTCAAACCGATACGTGCCTCGAATGTGCCGGTGCAGGCTTACCGAGAGGAACTGAGTCAGCACGTAAATCCGCCGAAGTCCACTGTGGATACAGTTGGAAAGAGGGATGTCAATCAGTCGATATTTTCCGGCCAACGGTACTGCCGGTTTCGAGCGATACTTGGTCAACGGCATCAACCGCGTCCCCTGCCCTCCCCCTAGTACCACCGCAACAACATTGTGCATCTTCTATCCTTTGATCACGAAATTTACTAAACGTCCAGGGACGACAATTGTTTTTATAATCTCTTTGCCGTCTAGAATCTCGGCAATGCGAGATTCATTTCGTGCGATCGTTTCCAGGGCCGCTTGATCGGCGTCGGCAGGCACCTTGATCTTAGCGCGAACTTTTCCCTTGATTTGGACTGGAATCTCAATCTCCTCATCGGCCAGTAAGGCTTCATCGTATACGGGCCACGGTTCGTAAGCCAGCGAATCGGGGTGTCCCAATGCCTGCCAGATCTCCTCGGCTAAATGCGGCGCGAAGGGCGAAAGCAGCAGCAGAAAAGGCTCCATCGCAGCTCGGGGTCGCCGATCCTGCTTCGTGAAATAGTTGGTAAACTCCATCATGCGAGCAATCGCAGTGTTGAACGATAGCTTAGCGATGTCGCCGGTTACCGATTTAATCGTCTTGTGCAACACACGGCTCTGCTCGTCAGTGGGCTCCTCGTCGCAGATGGCGGCGTGCAGACAGAGCTCTTCTGAGTTGTCATCGAGAATCAATCGCCAGACACGACAAAGAAAGTTGTAAACGCCGTTTACTCCGTCCATGCTCCAAGGTTTCACTTGTTCCAGAGGCCCCATAAACATCTCGTAAAGTCGTAATGCGTCGGCACCGTATTCTTTCACGACCTCGTCGGGATTAATCACATTGCCACGACTCTTCGACATCTTTTCGTTATTCTCGCCAAGAATCATGCCTTGATTCACCAGCTTGTGAAACGGCTCGGGCGTGCTGACTATGCCGCGGTCGTAGAGTACCTTGTGCCAAAATCGGGAATAGAGCAGATGCAACACGGCATGCTCCGCACCGCCAACGTACAGGTCGATGGGCATCCATGCTTTCTCGATTACCGGATCGATGAGCGCCTGGTCGTTCTTTGGATCCAAGTATCGAAGATAGTACCAACACGACCCGGCCCATTGTGGCATCGTATTCGTCTCACGCTTATAGCGCACCCCATCGATCACCGGGTAGAGCCATTCATCGGGAGCTTTGTCCAGTGGAGGCTCGGGCCGGCCGTGTGGCTTGAAGTCCTCCAGGTGCGGCAGATCGACCGGCAGCTGATCCTCGAGCACGGCGCGTACAAAGCCGGTCTTTTCACCGTCTGCGTCAAGTTCATGAAGCACCGGAAATGGCTCGCCCCAAAATCGCTGACGGCTAAAAAGCCAATCGCGTAGTTTGTAATTCACAGCCCCGCGGCCAACCCCATTTTCAGACAACCAGGCAGTAATCTTCTGCTTGAATTCAGCCGTGCTAAGCCCGTCAAAATCACCGGAATTCACACCGGTTCCGTGTTCAGAGAACACCTGCTGGCCTGCGAGAACAGCCTCGCGACTTTCTGAACGCTTGCCAGGATCAACCACAGCTCGAATCGGGATGCCGAACTGCTGGGCAAACTCGAAGTCGCGCTCATCATGCGCTGGAACGGCCATGATCGCCCCTGTGCCGTAGCTGATCAGTACATAATCGGCGACCCAGATGGGCGTCGGCTCGCCGTTGACGGGATTGATCGCGAAACTGCCAGTGAATACGCCGGTCTTTTCCTTGGCTAGCTCGGTGCGATCTAGATCGCTTTTCGCGGCGGCCTGTTCGCAGTAGGTCTTTACCTTGGTAGCATTCTCAGCGGTTGTTAGCTGTTCAACATACGGATGCTCCGGCGCGATCACCATGTAGGTAGCTCCGAACAGAGTGTCGGGCCGGGTCGTGTAGACGCGCAGAACGTTTTCGTCCGACTTGCGCGGGAAACCGCTAGTCGTACGAGATGATTTCCATTTCTCGAAGACACTTGCATCACCACCGATGAAAAAGTCCACCTCAGCCCCCGTGCTGCGGCCTATCCAATTACGCTGCAGCGCCTTAACACCTTCGGGCCAGTCGAGTGATTCCAGATCCGCTTCCAGCCGGCTGGCATAGGCCGTGATCCGCAACATCCATTGTCGTAATGGCATGCGGACCACGGGGTGGTCGCCCCGTTCGCTCTTACCGTCAATCACCTCTTCGTTAGCCAGCACCGTGCCGAGAGCAGGGCACCAGTTCACCGGCGCTTCCGACTGATATGCCAACCGATGTTCGTCTTGAAATTCACGCGCTGCGTCGCTGCCGGCGTCTTTCACATCGGCAGGAATCGGCAACTCACTGATCGGCCGGCCCTTCTGTAGTTCTTCGTCGAACCAGGTATCGAACAACTGCAGAAAAATCCACTGTGTCCAACGGAAGTACTCGACGTCAGTCGTGGCCAACTCGCGGGACCAGTCGTAGCTGAATCCCAGCATCTTCAGTTGCCGACGGAATGTGTCGATGTTTTTTTCGGTTTGTACACGCGGGTGCTCGCCTGTCTTGATCGCATGTTCCTCGGCTGGCAGACCGAAGGCATCGAATCCCATCGGATGTACAACCGACTTGCCCTGCATCCGCGCCGCCCTACAGACGATGTCGGTCGCCGTGTAACCTTCGGGATGACCTACATGCAGCCCGTCACCACTTGGATAAGGAAACATGTCGAGTACGTAAAGTTTTTCACCAGCGGGCAGTCGCAGTGAGGCGAAAGTCTGGTGTTCTTCCCAAAACGCTTGCCATTTTGGCTCAACAACAGCAGGGTTGTAGCGAGGCATATGTCGATCGCGGATTTCGGATGGTGAAAAGAGAATCTGAGAAAACTGTTTACCGAGCCGTGTCGTTTTCGACCACGGCATGCCTCAGAACCCTCGGCAAACCCCCGATTCTACAGCCCCCGGCCCACTGCGCAAACCGCACTGCTGGTTGACTTTGCTCCGTTATGCTAAGTACGATAGCCAGTTTGCCGAGCAGGCGCATAAGTACAACGGGAAGGCGAACCTCCGCCTCCACTCCACTGACTTTCTTAATAATCATGGATAAAACCAAAGTAGCAATTATCGGGCTGGGGACCGTAGGATCAGGCGTAGCTCGTCTGCTGCTGGATTTCGGCGACCGCACAGGCCGACACGCGGGCCGTACCTTGTGGCTGGAAAAGGCAGTCGTTCGGGACCTTGCCCGGTCGCGCGATTGCGATCTGCCTGAGGGAGTGCTAACCGACCAATTGGAAGACGTGATCGACGATCCCGAGATAGAGGTCGTCGCCCAGTTGATCGGCGGACTCGAGCCAGCCCGCACCATCATGCTCCGCTTGCTGGAGAGCGGTAAAGATGTCGTGACCGCCAACAAGGCGCTTTTGGCCGAGCATGGGCCAGAGATCTTTGATCGGGCTCGCGAGCTGGGCCGCAATGTGGCGTTTGAGGCTTCGGTCGCGGGCGGGATTCCGATCATCGCCAACATTGGTCAATGTCTCTCTGCTAACCAAATTGAATCGTTGCACGGTATTCTCAATGGCACGAGTAATTTTATTCTGAGCAAGATGCATGCGGATGGTTCGGGCTACCAGGAAGTAGTTGCCGAGGCGCAGCGTTTGGGCTACGCAGAGGCCGATCCAGCGATGGACGTCGATGGTAGCGATGCGGCACAAAAGTTGGCGATCTTGGCTCACCTGGCATTTGGCGCGAGGGTGCATTGGAAGGACATCCCTCGCGTTGGGATTGATACACTCGACATCGCCGATGTTCGCTACGCCCAAGAGATGGGTTTTATTATAAAGCTACTAGCTGTCGCTGAGCTACGCGATGAAGGATTGGAATTACATGTCTCGCCAACGCTGGTACGCAAGGGTCGACCGCTGGCCGAAGTGGGTGGGCCGTTTAACGCAATCGCCGTAGTGGGCGACGCAGTAGGCGACCTACTGTTTTACGGACCAGGTGCGGGTCAAATGCCCACAGCCTCGGCAGTAGTTGCCGACATCATCGATACCGCCGTCGGGCGTTCGAAAATCACATTCCGCACATTGGAGCTTTGGTCCAACCAAACCGCTCGTGTCGACCCCGCCGATTACGCCACGGCCGCTGGACGATTTTACATTCGCGTGAACGTCGAAGATCATCCAGGAGTATTCTCCCAAATCACCTCGATGCTTGGCGAACAGCAGATTTCGATTGCCTCGGTACTGCAGCACGAGGTCGAAACTGAGGGAGACTCAGTTCCCTTGGTGATCATGACCCACGAGACTACTGAGGGTGCGGCTGCCAAGGCGTGTGAGAGAATCGATGCATTGGACTGCGTCCACGGACCCGCCGTGCGGATGTGGGTCCGGGACTAGGCAAGAAGATTTGAACCACTAAGCCACTAAGGACACGAAGATGACTAGTACGGGATATGCTTCGGTTCCTGAAACGACGGAGCAGGTAGCCCATGCAGTCATTCAGGCAGCATTCCAAGTTCATAAGTCCCTTGGGCCAGGATTACTTGAATCGGTCTACGAAAAATGTCTCTGTCATGAACTTAGCAAGGAAGGAATATCGTTTCAAAACCAACTGGAGCTACCGATTGTCTATGATGGGTTCCAGATTGATGCTGGAATGAGAATGGATCTCTTGGTTGAAGATTCACTTGTAGTCGAATTAAAAGCTGTGGAGCGTCTGCTTCCAATCCATAAAGCACAATTGCTCACTTACCTGAAACTGTCTGGCAAGAGATTAGGGTTATTGTTGAACTTTAACGTCCCACTCCTCAAGGACGGTATGCAACGCGTCGTTTTATAATTTTCTTCGTGCTCTTTGTGGCTTTGTGGTGAGTTCATATGAAATACGCAATCATCATCCCCGACGGTGCTGCCGACGAGCCGCAAGAGGAGCTCGGAGGCCAGACTCCGCTGGAGGCTGCGAATACGCCAGCAATGGACGCCCTGGTCGCCGCTGGTGTGATCGCTCGAGCTTGCCACACGCCATCGCAACTGCCTGCCGGTTCAGAAGTGGGCAACATGAGCTTGTTGGGTTACGACCCGCTGACGAATTTCACCGGACGCGCACCGATTGAAGCAGCCGCCCAGGGAATTGAGCTCGCGCCCGATGACTGGGCCGTGCGCTGCAATCTGGTGACGATCGAAGACCAGAAGATGCGCGACTTTACGGCGGATCACATCTCGACCGAAGACGCGACCGAGCTCTTGGCTACCGCGCAAGAAGAATTAGGCGGCGAAGGCTTGGAGTTCGTACCCGGCGTCAGCTATCGCAATATATTGGTTTGGCGCGGAAAGCAGCGCCCCGCACCTTTCACGATGGAAATGAAGGCGACTCCTCCTCATGATCTGACTGACAAGTCGGTTCTAGACAACTATCCCCGTGGCCCGGGCAGCGACGTGCTCAACCAGTTAATGGGGGCAACGATGGAGATCTTTGCTGACCATCCGACGAACAAGCGTCGCGTGGCCGCTGGCCAGCTCCCTGCGACGAACGTCTGGCTCTGGGGTATCGGCAAGAGGCCCAGCCTAGAGCCTTTCGCTGCTGCCTACGGACCTCAAGGCGCGATGATTACCGCAGTCGATCTCCTGCGCGGGTTGGCGTCGCTGGTGGGTTGGCAACGGATTGAAGTCCCCGGCGCAACAGGCTACACCGACACCGACTATGCCGCTAAAGGTCGCCATGCGGTCGACGCCCTGGAGCAAGTCGACTTAGTGTGCGTACACGTCGAGGCACCCGACGAAGCGTCGCATGAAGGTGATTGTGCCGCTAAAGTTAGAGCGATCGAAGAAATCGATCGACACGTGGTCGCCCCCGTGGCGAACTCACTACAGAAGACCGACGATTGGCGAATCATGATCTCCCCCGATCATCCAACGTTCCTGCGAACCAAGACCCACAGCCACGGCAACGTCCCTGTCGCTATTGCCGGTACAGGCATCGTAGCAGACAGCTTTATGACCTACGGCGACACCAACGCCGCCCAGTCGTCGCTAGCCTTCGACGAAGGCTGGCGGGCAATGCGTTTTTTCATTGACAGTAATTAACCACAAAGACACGAAGGGCACTAAGAAAAAACAAGAGATGACAGGATAACGGGACTTTCAAGATTTACAGAAACTGTTGAAAGATAGGCTGACATTCATGTCCCGTTCATCCTGCAGGTCCCGTTATCCTGTCGATGGCATCTTAGTGTCCTTCGTGTCTTTGTGGTTAAAACGATCCACTTTTACAAATCAAAAAGGTAACGATGAAACTGATCGTACAAAAATTCGGCGGCACGAGTGTTGCCAATGCAGAAAAAGTTAAAGCCGCGGCTCGCAAGGCGATTCGTGCTCAGCAGGAAGGTCATCAGGTAGTAATGGTCGTTTCGGCCATGGGCAAGCAGACCGACGCGCTGCTAGACCTCGCCGATCAGATTACCGACACTCCTGCTGCCCGCGAGATGGATATGCTCCTCTCCACCGGTGAGCAAGTGAGCGTCGCTCTGATGGCGATGGCCATCCACGAACTGGGCAGCGAAGCGGTTAGCCTCACCGGCGGACAGATCGGCATTAAGACCGATAGCTCTCACACTCGGGCTCGTATTCAGTCGATCGACACAGGGCGGATGAAGCGCCATCTCGATGCCGGGAAGATCATTATCGCGGCGGGTTTCCAGGGGATCGACGACGATTTTAATATTACAACCCTTGGCCGTGGTGGTAGCGATACCACGGCCGTCGCGTTGGCTGCTGTGCTCGGAGCCGATGCTTGTGAAATCTACACCGACGTCGACGGAGTGTTCTCCACCGATCCCCGATTGGTGCCTAGTGCTCGCAAGATGGACCGGGTGAGCCACGACGAAATGCTGGAACTTGCCAGCCTGGGGGCCGGCGTGATGCATAGCCGCTCGATCGAATTTGGCAAGAAATTTGATGTGCCGATTCACGTTTGCAATAGCGCTAGTTTCAGCGACGAACCTGGCACAATCATCGGTTCACACTCAGAAAGTGACGATCGGGCCGTTAGCGGTGCGGCCCTCACTAAGAACGAAGCGAGAATCTCAATTGTCGGCGTACCCGACAAGCCCGGTTCGATGCAACTGATTATCTCGCACTTATCCCAGGTACAGGTTGCAGTGGACATGATGGTGCAAAACGTTAGCGCCGGCGGACTGGCGGAGATTTCGTTTACCGTGCTCGAATCCGATCTAGCCACGGCGCTTGGCGCTGTTGAAGAGGCAGCTCGGGAGTTGAACGGTGCGACGGTATCTCACGACGCGAACGTTTCAAAGGTGTCGATCGTCGGCCTGGGCATGGCCACGCAAACCGGCGTAGCGGATCGCATGTTCCGCGTCTTGGCCGAAGCGGATATCAACATCCAGGCTATCACTACCAGCCAGATTAAGATCTCGGCGTTGGTTAGTCGCGAACAAGCTTCTGAATCCTTACGGGTTGTTCACAGTGAATTTGAACTGGAAAAGCCCCCTGGGAATCGTTCCGAGTTTGGTGATGCACAAGCGAAACACGAGAGCTCGAGCGCCGTCGACATTGTTGCCCGACTTCAAAAAATGGAAGAGCTCACGATCGAAGACATCCAGCTCGACTCAAGTCAGGCTCGGGTCACGATAGCTGGCGTGCCCGACCAGCCGGGGATAGCGGCCGCTGTATTCGAGGCTGTCGCAGCCGAGGGGATCATGGTCGACATGATTGTCCAGGGCACCGGCCACGACGGGCAGGCGAATCTAAGTTTCACCGTGCCGAGCGAGTCGATCGAAGCAGCGTTAAGAGTTGCTTCCAAGGCTGCCCAAAGCCTTGGCTGTGGCGAAGTGACAAACGAACCGCGGATCGCGATTCTTTCGGTATTTGGCATCGGTATTCGCACGCATACTGGCGTCGGCGTAAGAATGTTTAATGCCCTCTCCACGGCCGGCATCAATGTCGAGATGATCAACACGAGCGAAGTGCGCGTAAATGTCGTGGTCGACACCGACAAAGGCGAAGCAGGACTGACGGCCCTGAAAGAGGCGTTTGCTGACGTGTTGGAATGAGCAATAGCGCGCCGTACGTACAGAATAATTCGAATCTAACTATCGCTACATTCCTTCGCCGCCCATCACGTCGTTGAGTACATCTTCGGCGACGTAGATTTCCAACTGTGGATCGCAGCTGACGGCCACAGCGATCGCGTCGCTAGGACGGGAGTCGACTTCGATGAGTTCTCCCTCGAAACGTACGCGCAGCGTGGCGTAGTAAGTGTGGTCTTTGAGCTCACTAATGACCACGTCCTGAAACTCGCCGCCGAGCGATTCCACGGAGTTCACTAGCAGATCGTGTGTCAGCGGTCGAGGCGATTCGAAACCTTTCACGCGGCGATCGATGCTCGTGGCCTCAAAGATGCCGATCAGGATTGGAAAGGTCCGCTCGCCGTCGATCTCTTTGAGATAAATAACTTGTTCGCTGTTAATTTCGCTGATAATAATCCGCGCTAATTCCATTGCCACAGGCATGGTGGGCACCTCTTCCAAACATTGTCTGCTGATGGCAAGCACCAGCGGGCCTGCACAGGCTCCATTATAGATACGCAGCCCAAGGAAACGCTAGGGTCGGGTTCGGCCTGCATACCTATAGCGCACTTTCTCAATGTAAGGGCTTCCCGTCGAAAAAAGTCGCTCATGATCTAGTAGCGTCTTGTAGACAGGTGAATCTGAGTGTTCTTGCAAAAGCACCTTTGCTTGTCGGACAGTATCGAGTGACCGTTCAAAGTCTCCACTGGTAGCGTAGGCACAGGCTAGCGAATCGAGTGCCGAGGCATTGCCATATTCGCACAACTCGCAGGTGCGTTTAGCATGCTTAATTGCTTCCGTGCCGTCGCGCAGCGATTCGTCATCGATGGTGGCGTAGAACCAAGCCAGATTATTTTGCGCAAAGATATCCTCATTGTCTAAGTAGCGCTTTGCCTTGGGAAGTATTTGGGCGGCCCTAGAAAAGTCGCCACGACGCTGCAATTGGGCCAACCGGTAGGGATAGAATTTTGAACGCACTTCACCAAAATCGATCGCCGCAGCAAGTAAGATCGATGCGACAAGCAGGACTATCGGCAATAACCATTGAGAATTGCTCTCACCCTTAACTTGGAGATCGACCAGGGCAGCCGCAAATCCGATCGACCCCAATACGGTTGCAGGCCAAATCCCAGGCAGATCCGACCACCACGCCACGATTAACAGCGCACCAAGAGATAACAAACCGGTCGAAATAATCACTCGCCTCTGCCACGTTTTTTTCGAGGGACTAGATGTCTCTAAGGGAGCCCTCAGTAGTGTCAGCGGCCGGACCAACTTCTCCAACCACCTAGCCGGCAGAAAACTGGCCGTGGCGAGCAGTATCATGAAATAACTAAACCAACCAATTCGCAGCCCTGCGATTTCGAAGCTGCTATGAAGTCCGATCGCCAGCAGCCAGCAGATGAACAATGTCTTGCCGACCCATCGAGGTGCTTGGCGATCCTGCCAAGGCATCAATAGATAGCCGGCTGCCAGAACAAGCTCTACTACCACAGTTGCCTTAGCAACCAGTTTCCAAAAAGAACTGGCCACACCGCCGACGGCGACGAATGCGCTTTCCAGTGGCTTCAGCAGAGTGGCCGTCCCTTGCAACTGTTGAATGCAGGCGCCTGATTGCCAGATCGGATCGAGCTTTGCCACAGCGGTGTAGGCATAAATAATTGCTGCCAGCGCTCCGAGAAGTACCCATGCCCAGGCACTAATCACAGGTGAGCGACCGCGTTGAGCACTACCTTGCTGAAAATCCGCCAGCCCTACGTGAGGGAAGAATGCAATGCACAGCAGCACCCAACTTAGCAGGTAGTGATGTTGAAAAGAATCGAGCCGGCTCATCGCCCAGGTGTAGCTGTAGAGCAATACCAGCGCCAACCGCCAAGTCGTGCCAAGGTTCGCTATCGCTATCGACAGCGCCAACACGCCTGCAAGCACTACGATGCAAACGTATAGTCCCGCACTCGGAATCGGCCCCAGCGCGTCGAGCCAGTCAAAGTGAGCAAGGCTCAGTTCATTCTCATCGTAGCGGTTGATTGATCCCAGCCGTACAAACCATAGGTCGAGCGCCAGTAAAATCAGGGAGCATTTCTCGACTAGCAAGAGCCGTACCGCAGCAACTGGCGAAAAGAAAAAATAATCGAAGCTTTCTTGAACCGCTGACATGGAAACCTAATTCTGGTCGCATTCGATAGTCAATGCGTAAGGTTCGAACGAAGAACCGTCTGACCAAGTTCCGCTGCGCTCGTATGAGACACTTAGTGCATCAGTCTGTCTGCAGTGCTCGGCGAGCAGATGTTTGACAAGCGCTGGTTGATGATACCGATTGAGAAACTTGGCCCAAGCAGGAGGCACGATCGTCTCTAACGGGACGAGTCGCTCGACAGTTTGGTCACCGTCGACGACGGTTTCTCGTACCTCGACCTGACATCTTTGCATGCTGTCAGAAGAGAACATTCGCCAGCAGAATCGCTCGTCAACATCGGCTCCGACCGATTGTCCCACGTACCACTTCAGCGGTGTGAGTAGATTAACCAACAGAAAGAGGCCGATGAAATATCGGACTCTCGTTCGTTGACTTCCCTCGGGAGGGCCGTTGAGTAGGTGGCGATCTTCACGGCTCGCTGGAGAAGTAGCCTTCCCACGCGACCGCTCCTTTGATCGCTTTTTCCTACTGCCCATTGATCACTCCCAACTCCAATTGATAACAGATTCTGCACCTCGCCTTAAGTCAACTTCGCAAGCGCCGCTTTCACTGCAGCGAGCTGTTCGCCTGCCTCGGCCAGTTTCAGTCGCTCGGCTTCGACAACCTCGGCTGGGGCGCGGCTGACGAAGTTCTCGTTGCCCAGTTTGCCTTCGATCGACTTGGTGAACTTGGCGAGCTGATCACGTTCTTTTGTCAGCCGAGACCGTTCGGCGTCGACGTCGAAGAACGCGCTGATGTCGACGTGGACTTCCATGCCCGCGAGAGATTTGCTGGCGGAGCGTTCCGGCGGCATTGCGGCAGGGCCAAAGTCGAGCGCCGTGGCGCGGGCCATCGACTCGAAGTAGGGTTTCATCGGTGTGAGCAGCTCGGTGGTGGCGTCGTCGCAGCGAACCGTAAAACTGATCGCTTCCTTGGGAGGAATGTTTTGGCTCTGTCGCACCTCGCGGACCGCACCCATCACCGCCTGAAAGTCGGCAAACTGTTCCTCGATCTTCTGATCGATGTGATCCGCATTCACTTCTGGCCACGCCGCCAAGCAAACACTCTCCACCGCCGCTTGTGTGCTGGCAACCCCACGCTCCGGAGCCACCTGTCCTAGCAACTGCCAGACCTCCTCGGTAACGAAAGGCGTAATCGGCTGCAACAATCTCAGCAACGAGTCGAGCGCATGGGCAATCACCCGCTGGGCTGTGCCTCGCTGTTCGGACACATTAAACCGGGCCTTCGTCATCTCGACGTAAAAGCTACAAAATTCGTCCCAGGCAAAACCGTACAGCGTGCGCGCCGCATCAGCGTAGCGGTAGGTCTCGAGCGCCGCGGTCACTTCGCCGGTGACGGTCGCCAACCGGCTCAGCAACCAACGGTCTTCCAGCAGGAGATCAGCCTCATCGACCGGCGCCGCTTCGTAGCCTTCCAGATTCATCAGCGTAAACCGCGACGCGTTCCAGAGCTTGTTACAGAAATTGCGCCCGAGCTCGAATTTTTCATTTATGACCGCACCACGGGGCAGCGCCTGATCGTCTTCGCTCTCGGCCCACTGGGTGCTGAATGGTTCGCCGCATTTTTCGCATTCGATCCGCGGCAGCCGACGGTTTTTCTTCGTTTGTTTGAACTGTGCCTGACAATGCGGGCACTCAAAATCTACCGGCAGTTTGACGTCCTGTGTGTCGGTCGTCATGTAAGCAATGCCAAACCGCAGGGCATCGGCGCCGAACTTTTCAATGACATCCAGCGGATCAACGCCATTGCCCTTCGATTTGGACATCGTCTCGCCATAGCCGTCGAGAATTTTCGGCGTGATGTAGACCTCGTCGAACGGGATGTCGCCCATGTTGTATTCGCCCATCAACACCATTCGCGCGACCCACAGTGTAATAATGTCCCGCGAAGTGATGAGTGTGGTGGTGGGGTAGAACTTTGCCAGAACTTCATTCTTGCCAGTGTGTGGTTGTATTTCCCCGATTATTGGTGGATTGCGTGTTAGGTCGGGCCAGCCCATCGTTGAATGTGGCCATAGGGCACTGCTGAACCAGGTGTCGAGGACGTCCTCGTCATGACTAATGTCATCAATCTGTTTATGCAGTTCTAAAGCATAATCCCGTGCCTCTGGAAATTCAGGCATATAAAATTCAATATTACTCAAGTCCTCAAACTCTTCTTGTTCCAACCGCTCAGCCATTTTCTCGCCGAGTCGACGCAAATACTCGCTTCTTCTGTGGATGAAGCAATCCAGCGCAACTTCGGTCTCAGTCGTTCGAACACAGACTTCAAAAGCATCCGCCTGTGCCTTTTTGATGCAGAAATCGCCTTTCGCAGCTCCCGTACTAAGGAGATAAGAAACCAGTGATTCCTTGCATTTTTCAAGAGCGTTCTGTGCTACCCAAGTAACGTGAAATATTGAGATCCGATGCCCCCACCAGAGTTGGCGACCGACAGGCCAGTCACGTTTTTCGCTGAGCCAGTCGAGGTAGCTCTTCGCGTACCGATCGGGAATGATTTTCACGCTGCCATCAGTGACCGCGTCCATGGCCGATTGGGCTAACTCGTCCATCTTTACGAACCACTGGTTAGTTTCCCGGGGTTCGATAGGTGTCTTACTACGATCACTGTGGGCCAAATCGATCACACGGTCTTCCACTTCCACCAATAGACCTGCTTTCTCCATGTCCTCGACAACCGCTTTCCGGGCAGTTGTGTGCATCTTCAAGCCTCGATACTTTTCCGGCACAGGGCTAGTACGACTACCATCAGGTTGAGTAATCAGTCCCCATAGAGTTCCGTCAGGACTCATGATATCGCGAGAGCCGATATCTGGATTTCGCTGCCACACCTGGCGGTCATTCTCATCGTGCGCGGGCGTGATCTTTACACAGCCGGAGCCAAGATCCGGCTTCGCCCAGATATCGGAGATTAATGGAATCGTGCGACCGGTTAGCGGCAACTCAAGCTGCACGCCGCGCTGGGCCATATTGCGCAGAGTCTCCAGCTGAGGGAGAATCGTTTGACGACGTTCCCCAAGTGCTTCTATCTGAGCTTCGATATCCGCTTTTTCTTTTGCAGGCGCTGCAGTCAGCTTTTCCCTGAGTTCCGTTTCCACCTTGTCCAGCTGTCGCGCCGGATCGGGATGCACAGCGACGGCTGTGTCACCGAGCATTGTCTCGGGACGCGTGGTGGCAATCGTTACATGTGTCGGTTCGCCTGGCTGCGGATCGACGACCGGATAGTTAAAATGCCAAAAGTGGCCCTTCACGGGTTCATGTTTGACTTCGTCGTCGCTCACCGCGGTTTGCAGAAACGTGTCCCAGTTCACGAGCCTTTTGCCGCGATAGATTTTTCCATCACTAAACAGCTTAAAAAACGTCTCGCGCACTGCACGGGCACACTGGTCGTCGAGCGTGAACCGGGTACGCTCCCAATCGCAGCTACAGCCGAGCTGCTTTAGTTGGCCGATGATCCGTGCTTCGTACTGATCTTTCCACTTCCAGATCCGCTCGACTAACCCTTCGCGGCCCAGATCGTGACGCGAAAGCCCTTCGTCTTCGAGCAGGCGGCGCTCTACGACCGCCTGGGTGGCGATGCCTGCATGGTCAGTGCCGGGCATCCAAAGCACATTAAAACCCTGCATTCGCTTCATGCGGCAGAGGATGTCTTGCAGAGTGTTGTTTAGCGCGTGGCCTAGGTGCAGTGCGCCGGTGACGTTGGGCGGCGGGATCACAATCGTAAATGGCGGCCGCGGGTCGTTTGCCTCGGCATGAAAATAGCCCGCCTCTTGCCAACGGGGATACCACTTCGCCTGCGCAGCCGCGTGATCGTACTGAGCGGGCAGGTCTTGTAGATTGGTCATTGTGTCGGTGGTCATAGAAGATGCTTTTTAACCACGGAGGCACGGAGAACACAGAGAGAGAAAACTGTTACCTAGTCTCTGCTTTCTCAGTGTCCTCCGTGCCCCTGTGGTTCAAAAAACTAGGATTCATCTTTACAAAGTTTGTATTCAATGCTGTCGATCAGCGCCTGCCAGCTGGCTTCGATTACGTTCTCGTGGACGCCCACAGTGCCCCAGGTGTCGTCGCTGTCTTTGCTTTCGATCACAACGCGCACGCTCGCCGCGGTGGCGGCGTCGGAGTTGATCACCCGCACCTTGTAATCCACTAAGTGCATTTCATTCAAGGTCGGAAAATGACCGTTCAGTGCCTTCCTTAAGGCGGCATCCAGGGCGTTTACCGGGCCATCACCTTCGGCAACCTCGTGGCGGAGCTGGTCGTCGATTAAGATTTTTACAGTTGCTTCGGTCACTGGCTCGCCGCCTCGGCTGACGACGCTAGTGTGGTACTGTACCAACTCGAAGTGAGGGGCATAGGTGCCGGCAGCCCGTTGAATGAGCAGATCGAACGAGGCCCCGGCCGCCTCAAATTGATAGCCCTGGTTTTCTAGGTCGACTACCTGCTTGAGCACCTTGTCCATCAGTTGCTTGTCGTCTTGCAGGTTCATCTTCGTGGCCAGGGCGATGATGTTCGATCGACCTGAGAGCTCGCTTACGAGTACCCGGCGCTCGTTGCCAACCGCCGCGGGGTCGATGTGCTCATAGCTCTTGGCTTCCTTAGCGATAGCATGAACGTGCATGCCGCCCTTGTGAGCAAACGCGCTGGGGCCAACAAACGGCTGGCTGACGCGAAAGTGCATGTTGGCGATCTCATAGACGTAGCGCGACAGCTCGGTGAGATGCTCGATCCCCTTGCCGTCGAACACCTCATAGCCTTGTTTCTTGAGTGTCAGATTGGCAATCACTGAAACCAGGTCGGCGTTGCCACACCGCTCGCCAATGCCATTGATTGTGCCCTGCACGTGTACTGCGCCCGCGTCGATTGAGGCCAATGTGTTGGCCACGGCCAGTTCGCAATCGTTGTGGGTGTGGATGCCTAGCGGTTGGTCGACCTTGCCGGCAGCCTCTTTGGTGATCGCGGCGACTTCTTCAGGCAGCGTCCCGCCGTTGGTATCGCACATCACGATGGTCGAAGCCCCTGCTTCGGCCGCAGCCTGAATCGTCTGAGCCGCATACTCAGGGTTCGCTTTCCAGCCATCGAAGAAGTGTTCAGCATCGTAGATCACCTCGCGACCTTCGCTGCATAGGTAGGCGACCGTATCGCGAATCATCGCTAGGTTTTCTTCCAACGAAACGCCAAGCACTTTGGTGGCGTGAAAGTCAGAAGTTTTTCCCACGATCGTAATAACGTCGGTACGCGACTCGAGCAGCGCCTTCATGCCCGGGTCGTCGGCCGGCTGCATGCCTTTGCGGCGGGTCATACCAAAGGCGCACACACGGCTATTGGCCAATGGTTCGTCAGCCAATCGCTGAAAGAATTCGGCGTCTTTAGGATTGGAAAGCGGATAGCCGCCTTCAATGAAGTCGAACCCCAGTTCGTCCAATCGTCGCGCAATCAGCAGCTTGTCCTCGAGCGAGAAATTGACTCCTTCGCCCTGGGCGCCGTCTCGAAGCGTTGTGTCGTAGGTTTGGATGTGCATGACAAGAGGCTCTAAAAGTCAGGGTCTAGGGATCACTCTCTGCGGCTTCGTTTTGTTGGCGGGAGTGAACGTTAGGGTACTCAGCCACAAAGCTCCCAACAAAAAAAACCCTGAAGCCGGTTTTGGCCTCAGGGCTGATGTTGTGTATCGGTTTTTCGCCGAACTCAACCCTGAGGCCGCCTGCCTACAATAATCGCAATCGCAATGACGCTAACGCCAGTGGATATCGAGTTGCAGGAGACGAGCGACATGGTGGGCTCGGATTCTAAAGGATTTAGTAATAACACGTCTATCGCCAAGTTTAGCTGCTGGGGCGGACGTCGGCAACTGGGCCCAAAGTTCGCTTTCCGGGCTCGATTCAGCGGCAATATAGGCCACTTTCTAGCGAATACGCTCTTGGTGAAGCCCGATTCAGCAGCACCGGAGCAAGCGTGAGCTACGTTCTAGAAGACATTCTGTAGCAATTTCCAGGAGCTTCGACCTCGCGTACTTCGGGTGGCTGACGCTTTTGAACACATTTTTCTAAAGAGGTGTGCCATGTCGACGGTATTTCTTTTGGCTGGTGTAGTGCTGGCAGGCATGATTGTCGCGGCGGCGGCTCAAGCCCGTTCGCTCAATATGCGGATCGCAGCGGCGGTGCTCGCAGCTCTAGTGCTATTTGCATTTTTCACTCTGGCTTCGTTCCGCTTTGTCGGCGAAGACGCCATCGGTGTAGTGACCAAGAATATTGGCTTCAAATCGTTGCCACCGGGCAAGATTATCGCCACCGAAGGGGAAAAGGGCGCACAAGCTAGAATCCTCCCGCCCGGTTGGCATCCGTGGTATTGGCCGTTCATCTATGACATAGATAAAGGCGAAGTCACCAAGATTCCCGCTGGCAACGTCGGCTTGTTGAACGCCAAGGATGGCCGGCCCTTGCCACGCGACACGGCCTACGCGATCGAGTGGCCTGAAGGCACAGAACGTCAAATGGCTCAGGATGCAGAGTTCTTTCTGGGCGATGGCTCTGGCTACAAGGGTCCGCAGACTTCGGTTTTAAAACCAGGCTCCTACCGTATTAACCCCACACTGTTCGAACTGAATACGGTACCCGTTACCACAATCAAGAAGGCTACCGTCGGCGTAGTGAAATCGAACGTTGGCGATCGCCCGATCGTTCCTGAGGGAGGGGCTAGCAACGCCGGTCAGCGACGTCTGGTAGACGTCGGCGAACGAGGCATCTGGCGAGAACCACTTTTAGAAGGTCAGTATTATCTCAATACCGACGCTTTTCAAATCACCACGATCTCAACTCAGAAGCACATCGTTCGCTATACCGCTGCCCAGAGCGAACGCTCAGGAGGGTCTGAGGAAAGTGAAATAATCGTGCGGACTTCCGACGGATTTACGTTCCCTGTCGATGTGCGAATCGAATTCGAGATCCAACCGGGAGACGCTCCCCTGTTGGTCGCCACCCTGAGTGACGACCAAGAGGGCCTTCGCAACGTGCTAAATTCAGCCGTGCGGGCCATCTTCCGCAACAATGCAGAGGGAGTAAAAGCGCTCGATTACGTGAAGCAGCGTTCGCATCAGGAGAGCCAATCTCTGACAATGCTCAAGACCGAGATGCAGAATCTGGGTGTGACAGTCACCGGAGTTCGCATCGGTGACGTTGGCGACGAACAAACGTTGGGAAATTTACTCAAGACCCAGACCGACCGCGAAATCGCCCTGCAGGAGCAGGAAACATTCCAAGAACAACAACGGGCTGCCGAGCAGAAGAAGCAGCTCACCAAGACTGAGCAGGAAGCCGAGGAAGAAAAACGGCTAGCGACGGCTGCCTATGAAGTGCAGATTGCCGAAGAGAATAAGAAAAAGGTAGTGATTGCTGCCGAGGCGGAGGCCGAAGCAGTAAAAATCAATGCCGATGCGCAAGCGAATGCCTACAAGCTGATCGCTGAGCAAATCGGCAGTGGCAATGCAGCACTGGTTGAGCTGTTGAAGATCGTCGGCGAGCGCAATATCTCGATCACACCGAAGGTGATGGTCGTCGGCCAAGGCGGCGCCGGTAACAGCGGCGAAACGACGGCGCTGATCGGCACGATGCTCGACACGATGATGCAGGATCCGCCCCAAAAGTAATACGGCAAAGTCGAGTCCAAGAAAAAACCCCGGCCAACTTGGCCGGGGTTTTTTATGTGGTGTTTCGGCGCCGCCTACAATCTTCTACGCAAGCAGCATGCGAGAGCGGATATCCCAAGCACCAAAGTGGCCGGCTCAGGAATGGCTATCCAGAAAGATACGTGCGAGATTTCTTTAGTACTACCATCGATGGTCAGGAGATTCTTGCCATCCATGTAGGTATAGAGACTAAATCCATCGTTCGCACCAGTCTTGACTGAATAATACAGGAGAGTCTCGGGACCGCTATACGTGAAATAGGCCGTCTCGTTGTCTATAAGGTCGGCTTCGCTATTAATCTCCGTCGCCATGTTTGGGTCGTCAAAGAATGCGAACCCATTATTCGGATCAAAGACTTCGGTTGCATCGTCGTCTGACTTGTACAGCAAACTAATGCCTGTCGTCAGATCACTTTCGTTCGGATCGTTGTTCGCATTGTAGTGTTCGATGACAGCAGTCACCTCGCCTATCTTGTCGTTGTTACCTACCGGCACATCAACAGAGTTGCCAACTAAGAAACCCGCTTGAGCAGGTAAGACTGAAAATCGCACAATTGCGAACACGGCGGCGAATGTGAGACTAAATCTAAGAAAACGATTAGATATAAACGAACGCTTTGGTCTAGTCATTGGAACGAATTCTCCGGTCAAGAGTTGATCTAAGTTGCTAAATGCCTCTATGACTCAGCCTGCTTGGCAGTCTGTATCTGTCAAAGAAATCCCCTCAAAATCCCTGAAGTCGGTGACCGCGCATGAGGGTCGCGCGGATAAAGCAGGACGCGCATACCAGCTGAAACTCTGAAGGTAAACCGAGAATTGGCTTACTGAGATATGCAGGAACCAGCGCCGAGCTAATGACCCAAGGTTTGAAAACCCTTAGAGAGTTTGGGCTACATTAGCGATACTCAAGCGCCTTGGCGTCTGGAGGATTTGGCCGGCAGATTCCCGGCCCACGCGGTTTAGTCTAACCTTCAACCACTGATCCCGCTAGGATTATTTCATCTGCGCTGAGCTCGTGAACCCGATTTCTTAGGCGCCGATCCCAAGTGAAGTCGCAAGTGGTGGCAATGTAAGGAGATGCGCAATGGTGAACCAGCGCGAATTTCAAGGCTACAGTAGAGTGTTATAACCCCAGAGCGGAGATTCTAGATCTCTAGAGAAGCAGTTCCGCGCAAAGTAGGCCTGCAAGCGTCCCTGACTTCCCTCGATTAGCTACTACTCTTGCGGCCTTTTCTGACTCGTGAAATGACTCTCGCTTAATCACCGCAGATGAGCCTGCTACGCGCGAACAGGAGCGAGAGGCGTCTGTGGTAGGGGCAACGTCGCTGGCTGGATGCCGTAGAAGGGCCACAATCTTCCACTCGCCTAAATATTCGAGGTATGGCATAACAGTGCACATTCCTGCATGCCATTCCTTGAAAAGCTGATTCACTTTCATGATTACCAGCGGCGCCACCACACTGCGAGTTCTGATTTGGGAGAACCGTGTTGCTATCTTCATCGTTCTAGTATTGGTGTTCGGGATCGAGACGTCAGATTACTTTTGGAACGTTATCGATCTCGGTCGTCCAATATTCTCGATGGCGGCACTCGGGTTGCTCACGACGGCGCTTTCGATCTTCATGGTGTTTCGGGTCAACGAAGCTTATGCTCGCTGGTGGGAGGCTCGCATTCTGTGGGGTGGGATCGTTAACGCGAGCCGTACCTATGGCAGGCAAACGACCACGTTGCTGAAAAACTATCGAGAAACTGCCGACGCCGATGAGCAGCAGATATTCAGTTGGAAGCATGAGCTCGTATATCGACATCTGGCTTATATAAACGCATTGCGAATGAATCTGCGACGCGAGGTCGACTGGCAGAGCTTGAGTCCCTTCCTCGAAGATAAGGAGCTGGCTGATCTCGAAAGTGCGGCCAACAAACCGGCACAACTTCTTCAGGCCCAAGGTCGCCGTATCGCTGAGTTGCGCGAGGATGGCGTCCTCGACCAATTCGGTCATCTGATGCTTGATAACACTCTCACAGAGCTCTACAGCCTGCAGGGAGCTTGTGAGCGAATCAAGAACACGGTGTTTCCCGACCGAGTTGCTTACTTTACACGACTTGTGGCTTGGGTGATGGCCGTAATGATTCCGGTCTGTGTCATGGAAGCCGATTCCAATCTCGATTTCATCGATTTCATTATCGTACCGGCCATGATGATGGTGTTTATTGTTACCGAACGTTTGGGAGCGGAGTTGAAGAACCCTTTTATGGGTCGCGCAAATGATACTCCGATGTCGTCGCTTTGTAGAACGATCGAAATTGATATGCGGCAGCAACTGGGTGAGACGGATGTCCCTGAACCATTGCAGCCGCAGCGCGGCGTGCTGATGTAGTTTACCTTTTGAAGAGCACTGCAAGTGAGCGAGCCAGACTTTCATGATGCGCACGAGGGCTCGAACTTCGGGCCCTTAGTTCTGAGCGTCTATTCTGTCGCCAGCTATGCGGCCTTCTTTCTGGTAAACGCGGTGCTGGCGCGGAATCTGCCAATCGAGCAATTCAACGACTACAACGTCGGCGTTTCAACTCTGCTGATGCTGGCGGCGTTGACGCCGCTTGGATTGGAAAAGTTTGCTCTAAAGATACTGCCGGCGCTCAACGAACGCGAAAGTTGGGCCCACTCCCGAGGATTTCTGCGTTTTTCCATGCTGACGGTACTCTTTGTGGGTCTAGTTCTCTTAGTGGCGTTCGACTCCATTCTTGAATCGGTTCTTGTATTGCGCGGTTCGGACTATCACATATCTATACCGATCGTGGTAGCGTGCCTGCCGTTCGCTTCCCTGTTCTTTGTGCTGTTAGAGATCGCCACGGCCTACGGCGCACCGCTCGCAGCCGCGGGACTCTATCGTGTCGCTTTTCCACTGCTCTTGCTTGTGCTCAACGCGGCGGTATGGCTTTCATCTAAGGATATGACGGGAATCACTGCTTCCTTGTGCTACGCGATGGCTTGGATCCTTGTGACCGTAGCGATGTGGCTGCTGACTCGAAAGATGATGCCAAATCAAGTGAGTGCGGCAGAGCCAGTTTACGAGAGACTCGAATGGCTGAAGGAATCTACCCCGCTTTTACTTTACAGTCTGTTGATGACAATTATGGTGCAGTCGGGAGTAGTAATTCTTCAGCTAGATACAACATCGAAGCAAGATACGTCCATATTTGCCATAGCAATGCAGACAGGCGCATTTGTTGTTGCGCTGGCGACTTCGACAAATCGATTTTATTTGCCGCAGGTATCAGTTTTTCTGGAACGTCACGATCACGAAGGAATTATCAGGCTGGGGCGGCAGCGAATGATGCTTATGGGAACGCTAGCGGGTCTATTTGTTTTGGTTGTGGTTCTGTTCGGGCGCCCGATATTACGAGTGTTTGGAGAAGATTTTGAAAAAGGCTACGCCGCGACATGTGTTATCGCGATTGGAGCGGCGGTCAGCACGCTATTTTCCGTGGCGCCCTACGCACTACAGTTTGCCGGACGTCACCGTTTAGTTATTAAAAGTTCGATTTTGGCGACTGTCGCTAGCATAATACTCTGCGCTGTGTTAGCCGGTCCTTACGGATCCTTAGGGGCAGCGATAGCGTACTCTGTTCCGACAGTCATCCTGTTTGCTTACTTATCGTTTTCGGGATGGTCTCAGCTGCGAAACGCCAGTCTCGAATAGTATCGCCTGCGTACGGACTCTGCGACGCGGTTGATTTCGAAGGCTGTTCACTTGCTACAGCAAGCTCATACGACCATCGCCCCGACGATTACCGCCGCAATGACTGTGGCAATACCGGTCTTGATTCCGGTGCCCAAGAGTCGACCCCAGAAGGCAGCCTCTCCAACCCGCCACGACTTGTGCACCTCTTCGCCGCGGGAGCTCTCGGCTAGACCCGCGCCGACCAGTGCGCCGAGCGCTCCGCCCATTACCGCAGCGATCGGCGGGCCGACGACTGGTATCGGAACGCCAACGATTCCACCGCCAATGGCACCTATTAGCGATCCAGCCAGAGCAAACACCGCCGCGCGCCTACTGCCACCTGCACGGCTAGCGCCCCACATGCTGGCGACAAATTCAGCAAACTCGCCCCCGGCGGCCAAGGCGGCCAGCGCACCTACCGTGAGCCAGGTAATCTGCATAACTCCCGAGTCGGGACCCACCCAGGCGTAACCGGCTGCAGCCATGACCATTAGCCAATTTCCGGGAAGGCCCACCAGGGTAAGCGCCCAACCGACAACCGTTGCGCCAACCAAAAGTATTGCTGATAGATAGGTGAGCACGTCGTGCATGAGAGAATGTTCCCCTGTAGCCGGCGTCAAGGGAAGGGGACTCTCGTGTTTCGGGCGAGAAAAGGGGCCGTTTTGTTGGGCCGCTGATTGGGCTACAATGCACCGTTTGCGTGTATAGGCGCTGGTGCAGGCACTGTGCAGGGCCATGGGGAGCCCTTTCTGCACTACCAGGGACATCAAGGAGAATCGAGTGGCTGGAACGTGTGTCATCGGACTGCAATGGGGCGACGAGGCCAAGGGGAAGATTGTCGACCTCTTGACCGCCGAGCATGACTTAGTCGTGAGATATCAGGGAGGCGCAAACGCCGGGCACACGGTGGTCGTCGGCGACGAAGTCTACAAGCTTTCCCTGCTGCCAAGTGGAGTACTCACTCCCGGTGTCACCTGCGTGATAGCGGGGGGAGTCGTATTTAATCCGGCCAAAGCGATTGAGGAACTCGACGAATTACAGTCTCGTAATGTTGAGGATAGCGATAACTTGAGAATCAGTGATCGGGTGCATGTGATCTTTCCCTGGCACTTTTCCGAGGATCGCGCGCTCGACAAGAACACGTCAGATGGAGAGGATATTGGCACTACTGGTCGAGGTATCGGGCCCTGTTATCGTGACAAAGTGGGCCGCTCGCATGCGATCCGGCTGGGTGATATGTATCGCTCAACCTTTCGAGACCAGATAGAGCATGTCACTGCGGCAAAAAACCGTTTGCTCGAGTCAATGTATTCGACTAGCGAGTTTCAGCCGCTTGATGCGTCTGCGATCTTCGAGCAATACTCTGGCTACGCTGAACGTATCAAACCGTATGTAGCTGATACAACGGAGCTCCTGCTCACCGCCGCTGAGGCAGGCAAACGAATCCTCTTTGAGGGGGCTCAAGGAGCGCTGTTAGATGTGGATCATGGCACTTATCCGTTCGTTACCAGCAGCAATAGTTCAGGTGTAGGTATTTCCAACGGTTCAGGGGTACCTGGACAGCACATCGACCGAGTAATTGGCATCGTTAAGGCATACAGTACTCGTGTAGGAGGAGGGCCATTTCCTACTGAGCTCGATAACGACATCGGCCAGCGCATCCGCGATCAAGGCAACGAGTATGGCACCGTAACCAAGCGACCGCGTCGATGTGGCTGGCTCGATGCAGTGGCGATTCGCTATACGTCGCGTCTGAGTGGTGTGAGTTCGATCTGTGTGATGCTGTTGGATGTTCTGAGTGGACTAGAGGAATTAAAAATTTGTACGGCTTACGAATTAGATGGTAAGCAGTCGGCTCGATTCCCTAGCCACGTCGATGACTTGCGGCAGGTGAAGCCAGTGTACGAAACGCTTCCTGGTTGGCAGGAGGATATCACCGGGGCTCGCCAGCTCGGAGACCTGCCAGCGAATGCAAGGGCCTACCTCGAACGAATTGGCCAATTGGTAGGCGTGCCAGTAGAGATGGTTTCGGTCGGGCCTGCCCGTGATCAGACGATCCCTGTACCCCATGGCGCACTTACTAGCGGCCTCGTAAACAGCGGATAAGTCATGTCTACGGACGCCACTCCCGCGATTCTCTCCGACGTGCCCTGCAAGCTCTGGCCTCGCCACATCGCGATCATCATGGACGGCAACGGTCGATGGGCCGAGAGACAAAAGCTGCCCCGCATCGAAGGGCACCGCCGCGGCGTTGATTCTGTTCGCGCTACAACCGAAGAATGCGCCAGACTAGGAATGGAGCAGCTGACTCTCTATTGCCTATCGAGTGAAAACTGGAAGCGCCCTCAGCAAGAAATCGATTTTCTCATGCATCTGCTTGAGCAATACATGATTGAGGAACGCTCGACGATTATGGATAACAACGTGCGCGTGCGGATGATTGGTCGCCGGACGAATATTCCAGATCAGGTGCTGAATGAGCTCGACTTGACCGTGGAGATGAGTAGCACAAACAGCGGAATGTGGATGAATCTGGCGATCAATTACGGCGCTCGCGCCGAGCTGGTCGACGCAGTTCGCGCTATCGGCGGAAAGATCGTGACAGGTGACCTTTCGATTGATGACCTCAGCGAGCAGACGATCGCTGACAATCTCTACACTGCAGGACTCGACGACCCAGATCTTTTGGTGCGCACCGCTGGTGAAATGCGAATCAGCAATTTCTTGCTGTGGCAGATCAGCTACGCGGAGATTTGGGTCACCCAAAAGTGTTGGCCGGAGTTCGATATTCCGACGTTACACGAAGCGATCGTCGACTTCGCAGCACGCGACCGCAAGTTTGGCGGACTCAATGGTTGACCGATTCTTTTCTTGGGTGTGAAAATCTGAAGGACCAAACCTGTGTTGCGTTGGCGGCTAATCTCTGGCTCATCGATAGTAGCAATTCTGATTGCCGCATGTTGGCTCGATGCGCGAGTCAGTCGGCCAGGTATTGTTTTGGCGCCGTTGGTGGTATTGCTGTGCGTGCTGGCGACCGGGGAACTACTGCATATGTTTCGCGCCCGCGGTGGAAATCCCTCGGCTTGGTCCATTTACTTAGGCACGCTAATTCCGGTACTCGCAGCCTGCGCGCCAATCGCCTGGAGCGAATATCCCGATGACTGTCCCATCAGCCGACTTGGTTGGCTTGCCTGCGGCTTGGCGGCGGGTCTCGTCGTCGCATTCTTAGGAGAGATGCATCGCTACGGGTCTGATTCGAGCTCTCCCGGCTCAGCGGTCGCCAGCCTAGGGATGGCTGCTTTGTCGATTATGTATATCGGTGGACTTCTGGGTTTCTTGATCCAACTTCGTCTGTATCTAGGCACTGGCGAGGTGAGACCCAGCTTGGCACCATTGTTATCATTGATATTAGTAGTAAAGGTGAGCGACACTTGCCAATACTTTGTGGGCCGAATGTTTGGCAAACGAAAGTTAGCTCCGGTGCTTAGCCCGGGTAAGACCTGGGAGGGCGCGATCGGCGGCATCGGCCTTGGGGCGGTGCTAACGACAGCGATTATTGCTTACTCGATGTCATCGAGCTCATGGTATTTAATCCTGGTTTACAGTGTAATCTTAAGTCTTGCCGGTCTGGTTGGTGACTTGGCTGAGTCGCTCTTAAAACGTGACGCTGGGGTTAAGGATTCCAGCAGCTGGCTCCCCGGCTTGGGTGGCGTGCTAGATATGCTTGATTCGCTCCTGGTTGCCGCTCCCGTTTCTTACGCCTGCTGGGTGTTGGGAGTGATAGCCCGCTGATGCCAAGCTTCATTGACAATGTCTCGCCCTGTCAGGATCGTCAAAACCGGTACAAACCGTGTGCAGGCAACCCTTTAGGGCCAGTGAAACACCCGGGAGTGGCTTCTACCGGGCATGGTTAGGTATAGTTAGAAGAGCCAATTAGTTCCAGAAAAGTGTCCTGAATTCCGAGCTTCTCAACTCACCAATATTGTGAGTTTCAGGCATAATCGAAATAGTTCAGAGCAAGTAAGTTATAGAGGCAGCGATAATCTCCTGCGGTAGCCAGCGAGCAACCGTGACACTGCATGATTGAAGCAACTATCTCGGTCGGCGATGCCGAAAATCTTGTCCTTCTCTTGGGCACGCAGGACCAGCATCTCAAATTGATTCGCGAGACGATCCCCGCGAAGATTTCAACGCGCGAAGGTAATGTACTGGTACAGGGCGAGGAGGATGCTGTTGTTCAGGCGACGGCCGTCCTGGAGGAGCTTCGCTTGCGGATTGGTCGCAATGGGCCACTAGACCCTGACCAAGTATCACAAGTTATTCGCCGAGTCACCAGCGGCGAGGATGCCCCACGTACCAATCCGATCAGCGTACTCGGAGGTCGGGCGATTCATCCCCGCACTGCAGGCCAGGCCGAGTACGTTGAATCAATTCGTGAGCATTCGCTGGTGTTTTGCACAGGTCCGGCGGGAACAGGAAAAACCTATTTGGCAGTTGCCACTGCTGTCGAAGCCTTGAACGCCCAAACGATTCGCAAGATCGTTTTGGTGCGGCCAGCCGTCGAAGCAGGCGAAAGCCTCGGTTTTCTTCCTGGCGATTTACAAGCTAAGATCAATCCTTACCTCCGGCCACTGCTTGACGCGCTGCGTGAGATGATGGATTACGAGAAAATGCAGCGCTACATGGATGAGGACGTTATCGAGGTAGTACCGCTCGCGTACATGCGCGGCCGTACACTTAATCAAGCGTTTATCATTCTTGACGAAGCTCAGAATACGACCGTCTCGCAAATGAAAATGTTTCTTACTCGCATGGGCGAAGGCTCGCGGGTGGTCGTCTCGGGCGACACATCTCAAATCGATCTGCCCCCGCACACGAAGAGCGGTTTGATCGATGCGATTGCCCGCCTGCGTGACATTGATGGCTACGCTCAGGTGAAACTCACGGGCACTGACATCGTTCGCCATCGCCTTGTCCAAGAAATTGTCCGCGCCTACGAATCTGGCGCTAAGAAGAAACGCTAACACAGAGTCCCTGACTCTAGACCGAAAACCATGTCCAACGGCAATCAAAAGCGTACTCGGCAACAGCGCGTTGCCACTGTCGAATTGCCGCCCGGCATCTGGGGAAAGTTCGTAGGACAATTGCGGCGAGGCAGCGTTCTGTTGCGGCTGACTCTGTGCGCATTGGTGGCCCTCTTTCTTTGGGCTTTCACGATTGGCTGGGACCCGCCATTTACATACGACCTCGGTGAAATTCCCGAACGTGACATCGTTGCCCGAATTGATTTCGAGCAGCCCGATGAAGAAGCCACTCGCAAAGCCAAACAACGGGCTCGCGACCTGGCCCTGGCTGTGTACGATCAGGACCCTGAACCGCTCGTGCAACTTCGGGCCCAGCTGCGCAGCGAGATCACAAAGCTGCTTGCTGCGGAAAATGTGTCGGACGTCGATCCCGCATTATGGGCTGAATTCGAGCCACAGCTGGCCGCCGGTACTCCCGACCCGACTGATCAGCAACGTCAAGAACAGTTTCAGCGTTTTCGCGAAGCATTTTCTGAAGAGAATGCTCTAGAGCTGTTCAGCGAAAAGATGGATGCAGTAATGGCTCCCCTTGAACAGTGGGGTCTGCTAGATGCGTTGCCACCGGAACACGAGGGCGTGAATTTCGAAAAGATTTTCGTACGTACGCGTGAAGGGGATATCTTTTCTGCGGAGGCGCAGACCAGCGTCGCCGAGGTCTTGACGGATAATGCCGCTGCGCTGCTTCAGCAAACACTCAACGAAAAGCTAACCTCGGTTGAGCTTTCTCAGCGAGTTTTTGCCTGGTTGAGGCCTCGCCTGATGACGACTCTCACATTAAATCTCGACGCAACCCGGTTGGCGCAAGAGCAGGCGGCTGAAGCTGTTCCCGTCCAAACCAAGTTGTTTCGCGCCGGTGAAGATGACCTCGCCGAAGGAGGCGAGCAGCACGATCGCAAGACAATAGACCTTTTGGAATTGGAATATCAATCCATGATCTCCGCGCGGGATCTCGGCATGCGAATTCGCCGTACACTCGCGATCTGGGGCATGTTCATCGCACTCTTCACGCTATGTGGGTTTTTCATATACGCACGCGAGCCGGCTGTCTTGAGCGACCTGTTGCGTTTTGTGTCGCTACTTTCGTTGGTGATGATTACGGTTGTGCTGGCGCACATCTTGAGTCAATACTTGGGTGAGACAGCTACCGTGATACCGCTACTGCTATTCGCGATGACTGTGGCGATTGCCTATCAGCAGGAAATGGCGCTCTTACTCTCGGCTTGTGTCACACTGATCATTGTCGTGGCGGTGGGCCACGAAATGTCGCAGGCGCTAGTGTTGATGGCTACCGTCTCCGGGGCGATTTTGGTTTTGCGACAGGTGCGCACACGTGGCAAACTGCTAAGTGTCGGCTTCGTGGCGGCTGGGGTGGCCTTGCTGACCACGATTGGCGTTGGAACTCTCGAAGGTCAGCCGTGGAGCACGCTCTTTCAAAACGGCATCACGCTTGCCCTGTGGTCCGTGATTGCTGGTTCACTGATGACGGTGCTGCTGCCTACAGTTGAGAAGGTGTTCGGTGTACAAACCGATCTGAGTCTCATCGAATTAGGCGATCCTGCTCATCCCTTGCTGCAGGAGTTGATACGGCGTGCTCCGGGTACATACAATCACTCAATTACCGTAGCGTCGTTGGCCGAAGCCGCCGCGGAATCAATTGGCGCTCGTGGCCTACTAGTACGAGTTGGTGCCTATTTCCATGACATCGGCAAGATGCTCAAGCCGGGCTACTTCATTGAAAACCAAGGCCAAGGTGACAATCGCCACGACTCACTGGTGCCTGCCATGAGTACATTGGTAATTATCGCACATGTGAAGGATGGTGCCGACCTCGCACGGCAGAACAAATTACCCGAACCTATCATCGACTTTATTCAACAGCACCATGGCACGACGCTTGTAGAGTATTTCTATCGTCAAGCAAATGAGCAGAAGAAAGGCGAGGATCCTCAAGGAGGTGAGGTCGACGAGAGCTCGTTCCGCTACCCTGGTCCAAAGCCTCAGACGAAAGAGGCTGGCGTGTTGATGATGGCCGACGCTGTAGAAAGCGCAAGCCGCGCCCTCAAAGAACCAACTCCCTCACGTATTGAGAACATCGTCGAACAGATCTCGAAAAAACGTTTGCTCGATGGGCAATTCGACGAGTGTGGATTGACACTGGAGGAAGTGCAAAAAATAGGCGAGAGTTTAGTGAAATCTTTAACGGCCGTCTATCACGGTCGCGTGAAATACCCTGGGCAGGAAACGGCTTGATCCGCGAGAGCAGCATCGATCGCCTCTCTCGCGACTTGCCACCTTAGAGCATATGGAAACTTGTGACACAACTGAACAAGACTCACCCGAGCCTCCGGAACCCTCGTATCAGGTTTTGCTTGCCAATGAGCAGGCGACTCTGTCGATCGACGAAGCGCAACTGATCGCCGCGGTGCAGTCAGTCTTAGCCGAATCTTCCTTCAAGTCAGCATATGTCAGTGTGGCTGTTGTCGACGATCAAACAATCCACGATATCAATCGCCAGTATCTTCAGCACGACTATCCCACCGATGTCTTGAGTTTCGTACTGGAAGACGACGGTAAGCAGCTGCAGGGCGAACTGGTAGTTAGCGCCGATACCGCTGCCCGCAATGCTGTCGACTACGGCTGGTCAGCTGCCGAGGAATTGCTGCTTTATCTCGTTCACGGCACGCTTCATCTGGTGGGCTTCCGCGACAAACAGCCGGTCGACATCGCCGCTATGCGTCAGGCCGAAGTGGCTCACATGAAGCGACTCGGCATCGCAATGCCCGACGCAGAGGATTCCCCGCGATGAGTGCGACCGGATTATTCTGGGTTCTCATGGGCGGTTTGGTGGCAATCACCGTAGCCGGGATCGGCATGCGCTCGTTGCGCACATTTTCACGTCACGATCTGGAAGAAATCTGTCGTCGTCGTGGCCAGTCGCCGCGTTTCGGCGAAGTTCTCAGGCTTCATGAAACGGTCGCACTGGGCATCGAGATGCTCACCGTCTTGGCAACTGCGGTGACACTCGTTAGCGGCTATCTCTGGGCTATCGAGCGTTGGCAGGTGGCCGGCGGGCATCAATGGCAGACTGTGTTTGCGGTTTCGATCGGCCTCGGGCTACTGCTGGTAGTCGCCACTACTTGGACCGCGTGGGCTGTTGCACGACTATTCTCCGAAGAATTTCTCTACTTCACTTGGCCTTTCTGGAAAACGCTGGCCGTCGTTGCGACGCCGCTGATTTGGGGAGCACGACTGCTCGACACAGCATTGCACCGCATCACTGGACGTACACAGCAGCAGCCGGATGAAGAAACGATCGAGGAAGAAATCCGCACCATCGTCACCGAGGGCCACCGCGAAGGTTTGCTCGAAGAAGAGGCCCGCGAAATGATTGAAGGAGTCATTGAGTTGGGCGACGCGGATGTCTCTGAGATCATGACCCCCCGTACCGACATGCACATGCTGCAGGTCGATCAGTCTTGGGAACAGATCATCGACGAAACCATCGCGCAAGGTCATACCCGCATACCTGTGTACGACAAAAACCGCGACGACGTCGTCGGCGTGCTCTACAGCAAAGACTTGTTGCCCGAGCTGGCGACTAGCGCCCCCGACTCTCGCACTCCGATTCGCGACCTGTTGCGCAAACCCGTGTTCGTACCCGAAACCAAACCGGTGACCGATCTGTTGCAGATGTTTCAACAAACGCGCACCCACATTGCTGTTGTGCTCGACGAATATGGCGGGGTCTCCGGATTAGTGACCATCGAGGACGTCCTGGAGGAAATCGTTGGCGAAATCGTCGACGAATACGACGAAGAAACCGTCCAAGAAATCCAACAGATCGACCAAGACACCTGCGTCGCCTTAGGCCGCACGCACGTCGACGAAATCAACGAAGCAATGAACATTCAATTACCCGACGATGGCGACTTCGACACGATCGGCGGTTTTGTCTTTACCGAGCTAGGCCGGGTACCACTGCCCGGCGAGTCGCTCGTCTGGCAGGAAAAAGTGCAAATCCAGGTGCTCGAAGCAACCAAGCGCCGCATCGATAGCGTCCGCATCGAACGCCTCGGCAACGGGCAAGTGGAGGAGCCAGGGTCGTGAAATTAGGACCTAGCACGAGAAACTCAACCGAAGATTCTCAGCACTTAGCAACTCACCTTCTGGCTCTCGACTCTAGGCACTCAACTCTCGACCAGTTTTGTCCCCATGCCTGGGGTCCCATGTTTTGGGTCAAAACTCAAGGGTTTTGTCCGTCGTCAATCTGATCGACGACTAGCATAGCAGACTCTTCTACAAGTCGACCTGGACAATATTGTCTGAGTTTAGGTCATTTTGACTTCCTTCCTGTGGACAAAAGGTGTTAGTTACTAGTTTCTAGCTACTAACCTCTGGTAACTAGAATCAAATAGCCGCGATGCGATGCATCGCAGGGAGTCCCCGCGCAACATTTGCTCCGCGCAGCAACAACTAGCAAGCACAATTATCGAAAACCTCGCGAAGAAAGCGAGCACTTTTTTTGGCCAGTGGCTTCGTACGTCTCTAGCAATGTGACGTGTAACGAAGCGTATGATTAGCTTGTCGCATCTAGAATCCCGAATTTGCTGTCCATGGGGTTCTCGGCTATACTGCCACCCATGCCTCGATATTGGCTCTATTCTCTGGCTCTTATTCTGCTGGCCCAACCGGCCTTGGGTGTCGTTATCGACGACTTCACCGAGGGGCCCGTATCACTAACAGACGAACTGGGTTTCGGGAGTGTTTCTGATTTGAAGCTAGGGCTCGACCCATCACACGTGGCCGCTGGAGCTAGGTACGTTACGTTTAACGCTATCGGTCAACCTTCCGGCGGATCGGATACTGTTACCGTTGAAGTCGACCCGAACGGGACCGGATCCTTTCGACAATCTCCCGCCCCAAACCTTTCCGCAGCCAACCTGTTCGTTATCTATGGCGACACCAGCTTTGGGCTTCCCCCGATGACCCTCGACCTGTTAGCCAACAATGCTGATAGGTTGTCGATCGCTTTCAACCACACAATCCCTAATGCGGATCCGTACGCCGATTTCGCTCTTGGCGTGTTTCTTTTTTCAGACAACGCAGGATTTTACACTTGGGTTCGTCTGCCATCTTCCGACGGCCCGTTTGTATTAGACATTCCTTACGATGACGTTCTTTCATCTAGTCCAAACCTTGACCTGTCGGCTATTACGAAGATGCGATTCGGAACCTCGAATGGTACCATGCAAGGGCATTTCGAAATATCCGAGGTTTACACCTCTGGGTCCCCTTTGCCTGGCGACTTTAATAGGGACGGTGTTGTTGATGGAAACGACGTTTCCAGCTGGGAACAAACATATGGTCGACTCGTTCAGTCTCCCTCTTACTTTGGCTACCTCTCAACCGATACAAACCGTGATAGCTCGGTCGACGGCATGGATTTTCTTTCTTGGCAGGCAAACGTCGGAGCTACTCAAGTTTCCGCTTCCGTACCCGAGCCCGCGTCACTCAGCCTAGCTCTAATCCCACTCGCCCTTCTCTACCGCCGGCCCTCGAGCCGCGATCATCTCGCCGGAGATATCAATTCGTGGCCGCTCAGGCAACGACGCTCGCGCGAGGGCCTCAACGCCACCTAGCGCGGCCGCTGCCAGAGTCACGACGACTAATAGCTCGCGTAGACCGATACGTAGTCTAGGTTTTGGCTTTAACAACAATGCAAGCGTTCCGAAAACCAACGCAAAAAACCAATGCGGCGCTGATACTCTAGTAATGATGCCGGTTCCTACCCCGAAGCCTAGAAAGGTTGGTACGCGAGTCGAAATTTGTCCATTACTTCGGTTAGTGTTAATTGGCTTGAAAACTATTGTCCTCTTCCGGAAACAAGGTGGCGGCCGGAGCTGCATCAGATTCGAAATGGAATTCATGTTGTGCATAGTGATCTTAATATCAGTATCAGCTGCAATTAATGTCACGAGGCCGCGTTGTGAATTCACCCTAAACTTATGCGAAGAATTCAGAGAACCCCAAACAGACCCCCGAGTCTGATAGCTCTCAAACCAAAATGCTACGGACGCAAAGCACAACGCTAGGCATATCAAAGCCAGGCCTATGCGTAGCTTCCGATGCCACGTGCTTGGCTTGTCTGACTGGCTCACGTCGTTTGTTGGGCTGTCGGGTTGCATCACTCAATCCAGCCTAGCAGTATTTGCCGGTTGCATGGAGTGGAACATCGAACCCACGGGCCCTATAGCAGCAATCATCTCGCCAGAGATGTCGATTCGTGGCCGCTCTGGCGACAACGCTCGCGAGAGGGCCTCAACGCCACCTAGCGCTGCTGCCGCGAGAGTCACGACGACTAACAGCTCGCTGAGCCCAAAACGAAGCCTAGGTTTCGGCTTTAGCAGCAAGGCTAGCGTTCCGAAAACCAACGCAAAGAACCAATGCGGGGCTGACACTCTCGATATAGGACCGGTTCCTACCCCGAAACCTAGATCGGTTGGTAAGAGAGCTGGTGCTTGTCCTCCACCTAGGATGTCGCCAATCGGAATAAATACAACCTCCCTCTCCCCCATTACGAAGTTAAACCCGCCACCCGGCCAGATAAAACCGCGACTCGGGTCGAGCCCAAAGCCCTCAACATCGACAGAAATTAGATGTACGCGTCCTTGCTGTGAAACCGCTCTGGTATCTCGTGCATTGGACAGCGGTGCCGTGACTACCCCCTGTGTCTGGTAGCTCTCAAGCCAAATAGCTATAGACGCAAAGCACAACGCCAAGCATACCAATGCCATGCCGATGCGTAGCTTTCGACGCCAGGTGCTTGGTGCGTTAGGCTGTCTCTCCTCGGTTGTTCGGATTTCAGGTTGCATGATTCTAACCAGCCTAGCAGTAAATCTCTGTCGCGCGGAGTTGAATATGGATTGCGGTTGGTGCCGTGTAGCCAGCTATGGGGAATTCGAGTAATTGACCACTAACAGCAGTAAACTCACCAGAGACGTCGATCCGTAGCCGCTCTGGCAACAACGTTCGCAGTAGAAGAATTTGCTTGACAGGCCCGGCTCAATCGTCTACCGTACTAGTTCAGTAGTACAGTAGGCTCCAAGAAGTGACGTTTCGCCATGTTCCTGCACATCGACGCTCGCAATGGCCTGGCAGTTTACGACCAGATTGTTCGGCAGGTGAAGTTCGCCGTGGCCGATGGGTCGCTCGCTGCCGGCGACATGGCGCCCAGCGTCCGCGAGTTGGCCAAGGATCTGGCGATCAATCCTAACACGGTGGCCCGTGCTTATCGTCAGCTGCAGGATGAGGAGGTTCTGACTTCCATTCGCGGCACCGGGCTCGCCGTAGCCAGCGGGGCGCGACGTGCTTGCCAAGCAGAACGCAAGCGGTTGATTCGCACGCGACTCCACGATGTGCTCGCAGAAGCCCACTCTAGCGGCCTCGACGAAGCGCAGATTCAAACTCTTTTCCAGGCTGAATTAGTGTCGGCCCGACGCAAGCAGAGGTGATCCTATGACGGCGGCGATCGAAATTTCGCAGGTGACCAAATCATTTGGCAGCCAAACTGCCCTGGCAAACTTGTCGCTTTCAGTACCCAAGGGTGTCGTGTATGCGCTGTTGGGTGAAAACGGCGCGGGCAAAACCACAGCCATCAAGCTGTTGCTCGGCCTGGCGGATGCTGACCAGGGCACGCTTCAAGTGCTGGGTCTCGGTAGCCGTCGCGAAGGTGCCGAGATTCGCCGCCGTGTGGGCTATGTCCCCGAGCGACCAGCACTCTATGAATGGATGACGGCCCGCGAAATCGGCTGGTTTACTGCTGGTTTTTACGCGGACCCTTACGAGCACGAATATCGTTCGCACCTTGATCGATTTCGTGTCCCCGCGGATCGAAAAATTTCTCAGATGTCAAAAGGCATGCGAGCGAAAGTGTCGCTTTCGTTGGCACTGGCCCATCAACCCGAACTGCTGATTCTCGATGAACCGACTTCGGGGCTCGATACGTTAGTGCGCCGGGAGTTCCTGGAAAGCATGGTCGACATCGCCGCGTCGGGGCGGACGGTTCTGCTGTCTAGCCACCAGATCGGCGAAGTTGAGCGAGTTGCTGACTTTGTGGCGATCCTGCGTGAGGGCCAGCTGTTGGCAGTCGACTCGCTCGACACGCTGAAATGCGAGATCCGCGAGCTGACAATTACTGTTGCGGGCGGCAAGCACCTGCCAGAGCTCGCAGGTGATGTAATCTCCAAACGACAGCGGGGCCGGCAATGGCAGCTGCTGGTTCGTGGAATCCAAGACAGCGAGCTCGAGGCACTTGGGGAGCGCTCAGAAGTTGTGGCTGTGGATTTTCGCACGCCTTCGTTAGAAGAAATTTTTGTGGCGTATATGCAATCGGAATGTGTAGATCACAAACAAAAGCGTAAGCAGCCTATCCACCAGTGAATATGATCAAGAAGCACTCCATCTAGACCTGTGAAGACGCGATGACTACCGCAATCGCAACACCGAGAATTATTTTTCACCGTTTTGCGTGGAAAGAATATCGTATGTTGCGCGGGTTTTGGCTCGCGGTATTTGCGCTGGCCGTGATTCAGCAGTGGTTTTCCGCGCAATTGGGCGATGCGAGTCCAAACGTGCCTGGCTGGATGCTTGCTTCGGCTTGGGGTGCGGCGGCCCTGTACGCGGTAGGCGCGGCGGTCACATTGTTCGGTGCTGAAAATGAAGAACGGACTCGCCAATATCTGCAAACCTTGCCAGTGCAGTGGATGCCGATGTTTTTGGCCAAAGTAACTCTTGCCGTGGTTAGCGCTTTGCTGTTGGCAATCTCGTTGTGTATCAGTGGTTGGCTCCTAGGGGGCCAGGTGTGGCCTTCGACCCACGACACGCAGGTGGCCGTGAGTGTAGGGGCTGTCGCTGTGTTGGAGGCGACTGTTTGGGGTCTCTTATTCTCGCTGCTGTGGAAGCAGCCGCTGCTAGCCGCCATCGCTGCGATAGCGACCGCGTCGCTTGGAGCACAGCTGGCAATCGGCCTCACGCCCAATGCCGGACACGCGTTTACCATCGGGGCTTACCTTAAAGCCATTCCGGCTCGGCTGTTGCTGTGCCTGGTTGTCTTCGCCTTGGACTTAGCGATCGGTCGACGTTGGCTGGCGCCCCCTTTTGCCGAAAAGGAGAAACGCCACAGAGGAGCTATACCACTCGATCTTACAGCGCTTTCGGAAGCTACACCCGTAACGGCGCTTGGGACGGCTACTGTCCCACGACATCGGATGCTTGCCCGGTTGCTATGGCAGACGTGGCGCGAATCGTGGCAGCCGCTGTTAGCGGCGATTCCTTTGGCATTGTTCTTGATGGTGGCGTCGTCGATTCCAAGTGGCTTAACAACGAATTCGAATTGGCGAACTAATTTGCCAATCCCAATGTTGACAACTCTTTTGTTACCCGCCCTATTGGGCGCCCTCGTGTTCCGGGCCGATCAGCGGCACGACCATCGATTGTTTCTCACCACCCATGCCGCTCGGCCCCGATTCGTCTGGTTAGCTCGACACTTCGTGTGGTTCGGCGCAATGTTGTTGATAGCAGTTGGCGTACAACTCTTGCTTGTTGTGCTCGTCGGAAACTCTGTTTCGGATGGTTTGATGTGGTATCTGCGCGGAGACTATTGGGGAAGTAGTCTCCTCAATGGCAACTGGGCAAGCGAAGTCAATTCGCAATGGTCCCGGGCGTGGGACTTCCAAGCCACGAAGGAACTTCTGGTACGCGCCACGGTATTGAGCTGGTGCGCTGCCTTTGCAGCTTACGCTCTAGGCCAGTGTTGTTCGATGCTCTTAAAGCGAGAAGTGTTAGCAGGCTTTCTTGCGCTGGCGTTTTCAATTGTAACGGCGGCCTGGGCGTTGGTCGTAATGTATTGGAGGCTCGACCCGGTGTGGTTCGTGTTGCCATTGGGGGTCGGTGCGATGTTGGCCACTTGGCTGCGGGCGCCTGATTGGATCGTGAGTAGGAATGGGCTGCGCACGTGGATGTTGCCCGCTCTGGTGATTGTCGTACCACTTTTGGGAATGATGTATACGCTACCTGACGCTCGAACAGACCAACTCGATCTACCGCTACCCAGATATCCGTTTCTCAAAGAGCCACTCGATTCATCACTGGCGCAAATGTCTGCGACGCGAGCTGCGGGCGAGAGAACGGCTCTCGAATACGAGAGGCTTTCTGCGAAACTAGAGTCATTTCTTAGCTGGGACGACCTCAAAGTCGACGAAAAGACTTGGCAGGAATGGGGTTTGGACAAAATTGCCGATGCTTCACTCGGAACAAGCGCGTATGGGGGAGAAGGTGGATACGGGAAAGAATCTAACGGTCTGGGGAAACCCATTTCGGACGCTGAGGCAGAGTTCCTCGATGAGATGTCCGAACGCTTTCAAGAGGAAGAAATTCGCTCAAATGCTGATGCCAAGAAGGTGATCGTTCAGCGGTTGCTTGCACTTAGCCAAAAACCGCACTGCCAGTTTCCTTCGAACTTTTCCGACTCACATCTGAACTACATGTTGCATTTCTTGCAACTACTCGATTCGGATGGTATCCGATTAACTGAAGCCGGTAATTTCGAATCCGCGTTGACTCGCTTCTTAGCCCGGATAAGGATCCAGGGACAATTGAGCCAAGGACAGCCTACGACGACAAGGATAACTTCTTTCTCTTGGTTGGGAGATAACAGCATCCTCGCCTGGGCACAGCACAAGGATCAAACCAGCGAACAGATCAAACAAGCCATTGCTCAACTGCAAGAGTGCTACAGAGAGCTGCCTAGTCCGCGGGAAGCAATCCTGGCAGACTTCGTGCAGATTCGCGACGTGGTTTACGAAAAGAAATTACCGTCGTTCATGGAACGTGATAACCAGTCGTCAATGCACTATCTGGTTTTGATAAATATGTTTCCATGGGAAAAACAGCGTGCGCTTGAGGCTCTCGATTACTTAACGACTAATTCCCTCAACTACGTCGACGCTGTCGTGAGTACGGCCAACGGCAATTCTTATCATGTGTCCCGTGTAGGAGAATTCCATTCACCTCGTGAATTGCTCCGCCTCGCACCTCTGCGGGCCAGCGATGCACTCAACGAATTCGCCTTCGAGGGCGACTGGAACGATTTTATGCGGGCCAGCCAGTTAATCGCACAATGTCAGACCAGTTACCTTGTGAAGCAGGAACTCGATCAGTGTGGTCAGTTGATTGACCTATTACAGAGATGGGTCGATGCGAAGACTCGTCGCGAGGCACTGCTAGTGCAGTTGGCCCTATTGGCTTATCGGCTCGACCACAACGAGTATCCTGAGACGCTTGCCGATCTAACACCAGACTACTTGCCCGAGACGATTCAGGACCCTTTTTCAGGAGAAGAATTCCAGTACTCGGCAAGGGGTTTCAAGCTGCCAGTGGGCCGCTGGTATAGGAATCACGACCTCATCCCGGCTGGCACGCCGCTGCTGTGGAGCGTGGGTAACGCCAATGTCATACTCAAGGAGCGGCTAGAAGTAGTGCGTAAGGACGATCAGGAGGTGGGTCAGTTTCCTGTGTTGCAATTTCGGCCAACAGAAACAACTGGCCACGGGCGCGCCAACTTGGTGTTCCCACTACCAAAGTAGCGGGAGAGCGATTTTTGCGATGGGGGACCGTTTTGGTAGAGATCTAACGACGCGGGCTCTCGGGCACTTCGCAGCTGGCGTCGAGTGCTACTGGGTCGACGTCGTCCAGGAATCCGCTGAGGCTGCGGGCTCGGTAGGGGGATTGCAGTTTGCGCACCGCTTTGGACTCGATTTGACGCACGCGTTCGCGAGTTACTGAAAAGATCTTGCCGACCTCTTCTAGAGTGTAGGTATAACCGTCGGCCAAGCCGTAACGCAGCCGTAGGATCTCGCGCTCACGGTGCGAAAGGTCGGTCATGACTTCCTCTAAACGCTCGCGTAGGGCTTCCAGGTTGGAGTCGTAAAGCGGGTCGTCGTCGCAATTCTCTTCGAGGAACTCGCCGAAGTAATTGTCCTCGTGATCGCCCACGGGCTGATCGAGCGACAGCGGCTGACGCGTCATCTTGTGAACACAGCGGGCATCTTCGACCGACATGCCGGCGATCTCGGCGATCTCTTCGGGATTTGGTTCGCGGCCGAATTCCTGGACAAAGTCGGCCGTGACGGTGCGAATCTTGCTCATCGTGTCAATCATGTGAACCGGCAGGCGGATCGTGCGGCTCTGATCGGCAATGGCGCGGGTGATCGCCTGACGAATCCACCAGGTGGCGTAAGTCGAGAACTTATAGCCGCGGGCATGCTCGAACTTGTCGACGGCACGCATCAAGCCTGTATTGCCTTCCTGGATCAGGTCGAGAAAGCTCATGCCCCGATTGCGATAGCGTTTGGCAATCGAGACGACCAATCGCAGGTTGGCGGCCGAGAGATTGCTTTTTGCGACGTCGTAGGCGTTTTTCCTCTGTATAGTGCGCGAGGTAAGGCGGCCCAAAGTATTGGGTGTTTCCAACGTGATACGCATGAGGTAGCGCAATTCCTCGGTTAGCTCGATCGATTGCGCGGCGTGCAGCAACTGATCAGGATTGCTAAGCTGTTGCTTTACCGAAATCATCCGCGCCGAGATCTCGTGCAGCTGATCCATCAGAGGAAGCAAGCGTTGCAAACGGAGATTGAGTTCTTCGACCAATCGGACAGCCTTGTTTCGCCGGCAAACGAGCCGACGCCAAGCGGCCTTTTTGGCATCTTCCGCAGCTCGGCGACTAACGGCAATGCGAAAGTCGATCTGGTTCTGGGCCAGCAGTTGGCGGATCGTGGCCAGATTGGGAACGATTCGCTTAAGCACGCGCTTCTTTTCCGCCGTGTTGGTCACGGAGATTTCGATCGTGCGATCTAACCGCAAGGTGCCGTCGGAAACCTTCTGCAGTAGCTCAGCGGCACCGTGCAACACGAAATCATTTGCCAGCATGGTCTGGCGGAACCGAAAACGGGTCTTCTCGATTCGTTTGGCGGAGGATACTTCCAAGTCTCGAGAGAGCATCGGGATTTCGCCCATCTGCATTAGATACATCCGCACTGGGTCATCAATAGCAGCGGATTCACGATCTTCCGACTCTTCGACTTCGCTGTCGATTTGTGTGTCGTCAACTGGTTTCTTCGACTTCCCATTGCCATTGCGGCCACTAGATCCGTTGGCGATGCCGTTCGATGTGCCGTTGGACTTGCTAGTTCCATTGGTCTTGACCTTGCCTATGACAGGGGAGTTGTTGCTGTTCTTTCTCGGCACGGCTGCGTCCTCGGGGCTCAAGGTGCTTTTCAGAAGAGTTGTGGAGGGTGCAAATGCAGAGTCCGTACCGAGCTTGCGTTCGAGAGGGGTTTTCAAGAGGTAAGTTTCATGCTCCCATGGGTTTGCGCGATTTCATGCGCGGGTCCAATCGTGCCCGGCATCGGCTTATTGATGACCAGACGCCACATTCGATGAGCCAACTCGTTGCCTGAAAGCAACAGTGAGGTATTCCGTCTTAGGCGAATCATTGACCGAAGATCCAGCGCAGTCGATACAATCGGTCGCCGGATACGGAAGGCTCTATCAGAGGAGATGCGAAGCATTGAGGATTGCTCGTGCACATTCAACTTGTGAAATAGCAGACCCAGCAATCACTGCGCTGGCTGGCGTGGGCGAATTGGACCTGCTGCAGTTGGATTACGATTGGCCTGGTCCTGCGCAGTATTGCTCGGTGTTCCTGGAGCAGCTCCGCACGCTGCACAAACAGTTTTTCCTCGATCCAAGTTTGCGGCTGGTAACTAATGCGGGTGGGGGCAACGTGGTGGCCTGCGTCGAAGCGTTGGGCGGCTACCTGCGCGAGCATGGTGATGGGGAGATGCCGATCACAGCCGTGCGCGGTGATAACATTCTGCCCAGGCTAAGCGAGTTGACCTCCGCCGGAATCGATTTCGTGGACCAATCTTCAGGAGAGTCGCTGGCAACGGTCAAGGAGCCTCTGCTGGCAGCGCAGGTGGAATTGGGCGGTGGACCACTTGCTGCGGCTTGGGAAGAAGGCTCGCGGATGATCGTGGCTGGCTGCTACGATCCAACAGCCCCATTTGTGGGAGCTGCGAGATCGAATTATCAGCTTACCTGGGACGATTATGACGCCTTAGCAGGCCTTGCCCTAACTGCGCGCATCGCAGGATTAGCCCCTATAATCACCGACATTCTTGCACCGGACCAGGTTTTTTTAGAACCCGCATCACAAGTCACTCTAGAGCCAGAGAACCTCATCCAGCAATTGCGAGAGGCTGCCGATGAACGAGGCATACTCGAGCAAGCAGACGTGGTGAGCGATATTTCTTCGCTGACTCTTCGCCCCACAGAGTTCGGATCTTTAAGCGTGGCGAGCGTGCGGGGTCAAAAACCTACCGGAAGTTGGTTGGTGAGGCTCACTTATTCGGCACACGACGTGGTAGAATCTTCTCGAACGATCCAACGTTGGACAAGTGTGCCGCGTGATGCGGTCAACGTGTCGGTCGATACACGCCTAGCATCAGAATGGTATTGAGAATCTGAACGATGTACCGTCCCAGTGACCAAATTGAAGTGAAAGTTGTGGACTGTGCGGGCACGATCATTCTCAATCGTCCCGATCACGGTAACGCGCTTACTCAACACATGCTCGGCCAGCTTATCGAGGCCATAGACGATTTGTATCGTGAGCGGCGAGTAAGGGCGATCATACTCACGGGTGCGGGCGAGACGTTTTCCGAGGGGATGGACGTCCGCGAGTTGCAGAACGATCCGACTAGAGCGGAGCCGACAGAGGCTCAGCATCAGTGGGGAGATGACGCGATTTCGTATCGTGATGTCGTCATGAGGATGATGGAAATCACGAAGCCGATCATTGCGGCGGTCAATGGTCCGGCGTTAGCTGGTGGGGCTGGTCTGGTGGCTGCGAGCGATATTGTGGTGGCTTCCACCGAGGCAGGCTTTGGATTGCCCGATCCGCGCCGCGGCTTGGTGGCGGGTGTGGTGGCACCCCTACTCTGCTTTCGCGTCGGCGCCGGCCGCGCGACTCGGCTGCTGCTTACTTCAACTACGATTTCAGCCCAGGAAGCTCTTCAGTCAGGGATTTTTCACGAGTTGGTCGAACCGGACAAAGTTTGGGCTCGGGCGATGCAAATTGCTCAAGAGTGTGCCACAGGAGCTCCTGTGGCAATTCAACTCACGAAACGACTGATCCTTGAGACCGTGGGAGAGGAATTGACAGCCCAGCTTTCCGCTGGAGCCGCCATGAGTGCGACCGCCCGCACAACTGAGGCTGCCCAGGAAGGGATCGCGGCCTATCTCGAAGGGCGACCCTCGGAGTGGAAATGACGGGAATGAATGACGAATGCCAAAGATCGATTATTATTCGTCATTGGGTAGTTCGTCATTCGTCATTTCCATTAAGGCGCTTCGTCAACGAAGGCGTCGTGGTACATCGGTAAATAGCGGTAATAAACTTCTAGGGTCAGAATCGACAGCGTAGTCGTGTAGAGCCGGCCGCCACGATCGCTCCAAGCTTCTCTGACAAACCAACTGCCACGTTCGTGCCCTTCTTTTTCTTGGGTTTCGATCAGGTGCTCGCGCATGCGTGGATTCCAACGCTTCCAGCCTTTGCCGCCTAGATGGTGTAGCGTCTGCGTGGCATAGTAGTTGAAGTACATATTGCTTCGGGCCGGGTTCTCTTCGGCAATATTTGCTAGTCCGCGGCGTAGCGGTGCGTAGTCCTTCGGCCATCCTAAGAGCATCCGGCAAAGCAATCCGACGGCCGACGTACTACTTCGAGTAGGTAGCGAAGCCTGGTAGCTGTAGGTCGCACCCCTATTGTCTTGAACGCTGTCGAAAAACTCTGCCGCTCGGTACCAAACCTCGCGCGGTACCTCGAGATCCGATAATAGGGCACTCTTTAGCGCCGTAACTTGCCATCCCGAAACGGTCGTGTCTCCCGGCTCGCCCGGCTCGTAGCGCCAGCCTCCCTGTTCATGCTGAGCGTTTACGATAAAGTCGATCGCTTCCTGAGCTGGTTGGGCGAGAGTCTTGTCGCCCGAAAGCGCGTAAGCTTCACACAATGCGAGCGTTGCGATGCCATGGGAATACATGTCGCCGCTCTTGCGTATTACTGGACTACCTTCTCCCAAACGGTCAAGCATCGTCAGGCCGCGCAGATCGCCTCCCTGTGAAGTGACCATCATTTGATCGACCAAATAATAGATGCCGTCAGCTACGACGTCTTGATAGGGTCCTTCGTACTGGGTGTAGCCCGCACCAAGAAAACAAAGCAGTGCTAAGCCTGTTGATCCGGTTGTGGACTCAATAAAACCTGAGTTGCGACACGCGCCTTCGCAGTTCGGATTGTTCTCTAAGTTGAATCGCCACCCACCGTCGGGCGATTGATGAGCCGCTAGCCAAGCCAGACCTAGTTCAACTGCCGACTCGCTATCTTCGGTACCTCCTCCACCTAACGCCAGGCGACGCCGATTTGCAGCACTGCGTCCGTCCAAACCACCTCCTCGGCTAGCCATCAGATTGCCGATCGCTTCGGCTGATGAGATTGAGCCAATCTCGGTTGGCACGGTGGCGGCGGAATGTGCCAAAGTCGGATCCGCGAGGCTCACGCTCTGCGAATTACCCAGAGTGGGCAATACAGTCGCAGTCTCGCGCGGTAGCTCAAATTCGCCCCCATCGATACTTAGCGACGACTCTTCCAAGTCGATCGATTCAGACAAGTCAGTAGCGATCGCCCCCTCCAGCCACAGTTCGGGGCCATTGCCCGAGTCGTGGAGCATCCAAACAGAGAGAAGTACGACAATTGCTGCATGGACAAATGCGCTAGCGAGCCAGGAAAGCGACTGCCCTTCTGCGAGCCAAGCCTCAACCCAGACAGAAAGTCCGGTCGCAGGATGCACAAGTTGACCCTCTTCCGGCACGATTGTCGGAGGTTCCCCCACAGACGTGTTCTTCCCACCGGCCGCCGCAGGCAATGCTATGGGGGGCTCGGAGGGCAACGGTGGATTGTCGATGTGCAAAGATTTCACCGCCTGTACCCGATCGGTCGGGAGTGGGCGTGAGCCACTCTGGTTTCTCTGTTCCTCTGCTGCTGCAGTCCCACGCGAGCCGCTGCACCAGGTCCAAGTATAAGTATAACCCGGAACTTAGGGTCTCCACGGTCAGATATTTCACCACTGGATAAAACGGGGAATAAAGCCTAAAATCCAGGGCTTGGAGAATTTTCACCACTCTCCGCGGACAGGCGAGGGCCGACCTTGCTGTTGCAGAGATTGGCAAGCGGTTCGATCCTCCTACAATCGGAAATCAGCGAGTTGGATAAAGACGATGGCTAAGAAAAGTGGCGGCAAGCGCAAGAAAAAAGTGGAAACGATCTTTCTCGTCTGCGAAGAGACCGGGGACTACAACTACACCTTGCGTCGCAAGCTGGGTGGCGAGAAGCTGCGCATGAAGAAATACTGCCCTCGTCTGCGTCGCCATACTTTGCACGTTGAGAAGAAGAAGTAACTGGCGAGAAGTGGCAATCAGGGTTGAGTTCTCTTGGGTCGAGGTTCTGTTGCCGGCAACTCAAGCCATTAAATCTGAGCTCTGACCCCGATCGCTTCACCCTGAGTCCTCTTTCAGTTCACGGACGACATGCCCAAACGCTGGCGCATTGCACCCTGCGATCCCCAAAGTGTCGCTACCCTCGAGCGAGCAGCGGGAATTCCCTCCGTGGTGGCCCAGCTGCTATTATCACGTGGGATTTCTGATCCAGAGCACGCCCAGAAGTTTCTAGACCCCAAGCTAAACGGCCTGCGCGATCCAGCAGAGTTGCCGGGTGCGGCAGAAGCGGCAGAGCTGATTTACGCCGCTGTTCAATCCGAGAAGCGGATCACCATCTACGGCGACTACGATGCCGATGGTATGACTGCCACGGCAATCCTGTTGCACTGCCTGCGACTTTTGCACGCCGAAGTAGATTTCTACATTCCTCATCGCATCGACGAAGGCTACAGTCTGAACGAAGAGGCGCTTCGCAAGTTAGCAGAGCAGGGCACGCAGATGGTTATTACCGTCGACTGCGGAGTGGCCAGCGTTGCTGAAGCGAAGCTCGCCCGAGAGCTCGGACTCACATTGGTCGTAACCGATCATCACCAGATGGCCGAATCGCTACCCGAGGCGGCTGCCGTCGTGCATCCCGGGTTACCTGGGGCCGATTACCCGTTTGCGGGGCTTTGCGGCGCGGCTGTGGCATTCAAAGTGGCTTGGGCGATCTGCCAACTCGCTAGCGATAGCGATAAAGTAAGCCCCAGGCTGCGCAATTTTTTGCTGCAGGCAGTCGGCTTAGCGGCGATTGGCACAGTTTGCGATGTCGTTCCGCTGGTGGATGAAAACCGCATCCTGGTTCGCTACGGCTTGGAGACTCTGAAAGCCCAGCCCTCGATTGGTATGGCAGCTTTGCTGAAGCGGACGAAACTCACCGAGAAGCCATTTCTTGGCGGAGAAGACCTCGGTTTTATGATCGGTCCACGACTTAATGCGGCGGGACGGTTGGGCCAGGCAGAGATCGCCATTGAGTTGTTGACGACTGACAGCGCCGAACGGGCGGACAAAATCGCGCTCTATATGGAAGACCTCAACACTCAGCGTCAGTCGTTGGAGCGCAGCATGATGCGTGCGGCGACTAAGCAGGTGAAAGAGAATTGCGACCTCGACAATTCTGCCGCTCTGGTACTATTCGATCACGAATGGCACCCAGGAGTGATTGGCATCGTCGCCGGAAGGCTGGCAGAAAAGTATCACCGTCCCGTAGTGCTCGTGGCCGGCGACCCATTAGGCGTGAAGCCAGGCATAGGTTCCGCGCGAAGCGTGCCCGGCTTTAATTTGCACCAGGCGCTCGCTGAATGCGGGCACATACTGGAAAGCCACGGCGGTCACGCGGCGGCAGCTGGTCTGAAAGTTTTGCCCAAAAACGTTGATGCCTTCCGAGAAGCGTTTTGCCAAGTGGCCGCCGAGTGGATTGGTAAAGAACCTCAAATCGCTGAGCTGCAAGTCGATGCGGAAGCATCTCTACAGATGCTCACTCGTCAAACGGTCGAACAGATCGAGAGTCTGGCTCCATTTGGCCACGGCAACTCGCGGCCCGTATTGTGCGCCACCAACGTGCGAATCTCCGGCGAACCGAAGCGGATGGGCTCCACGGGTCGGCACCTCTCGATGATGATCGATCAGCATGGAGTGAAGATCCGCGCAGTAGCGTTTGGCGGCGGCGATTGGGAAGAGGAGCTTTCGCGCCTCGATGGCCCGCTAGCGATTGCCTTCCGCCCAGTGATTAACCACTTCCGTGGGCGGGTGTCGGTGGAAATCCACCTCGACGATTGGCACGCTGAAGAGTGATCGTTACATGAGCACTGACACACTCTATCAGCAAGATCTCTCGTTTATTCACATCGAAGGCTACGGATTTCATTGGGAAAGAGCTGCTCCCTGTCTCTTGAAGTTATTCAAACAAAACGGAGTAGATGGCGGGAGTGTGGTCGATCTCGGCTGTGGTGGGGGGCAATGGCTCGAATGGTTGGCCGCAAGAGGCTACCAAGTGTGGGGCGTCGACGTATCTGCATGTATGATCGAGGCCGCGAAAGAGAGAGTTTCCCCTTCCCAACTTATTCATGGATGCTTTTCCAAGGTCGAATTGCCGCCGTGCGATGCAGTAACTTCGCTTGGCGAACCAATCAACTATCTTGGTCAGAAGCAGGCCATTAAACGAACGTTCAGCAAGGTGTATAAAGCCCTCCGTCCAGGGGGAATTTTTGTATTCGATGCTCGTGAGCCGGCCAAGAAACCGGTCCTCCCGCGGACCGTCGCACGGGTCGGAGATAGTTGGGCATGCATATCGGAGATAATCGAAAAACCTGAAACCAACTCATTGGTACGGCATATTACGACATTTCGCCAAGTAGGCAAACTGTTTCGTCGCTCCCATGAGACTCACCATCTGAAGGTTTATCCCCGGGCAGAGACTTTGACATGGTTGCGGAAGATTGGATTCCGTGTCAGGCATTATCGAGGATACGACACGTATCGGTTTCCCCCGGGCCAATCCGTGTATCTCGCCAGGAAACCAAAGTGCTAGCAATCGTATTGCTCCCTCGTAGCTTCTACTTGCTCGTGTGAATTGCGGTATTTGTCGCACGGCATTGCAACCGACGTTTACACGCGCCCGCCAGCGGCGTATCCTCCGAGCGTCTCACCTCCAATTCTGACCGGTCGAGGAATCCCCGCCATGTTTATCCAGCGCTCTAGCAGTCAACTGATTCTGGCCTCGCTTTTCGTCATATTCGCGCTGTCTGTCTTAACGTCGTCGGCAATTGCTCAAGATATGCGGATTGAAACCCAAATTTTCGTTGATAATCAATCCGAGCCGACCAGTCGCACGATCACGTTATTCGATTCTGACACTGTCTATAATATCTTCGAAGAGCCGCGGCAGATCACCGTTTTTCGCCCACCCACGGCCTCACACGCGGGCAGTTTCATCATTCTCGATGTCGAAGCAAAACAGCGGACCGAAGTATCGACCGAACGCATCGCTGGGCTGATGAAGAAACTTAATCGCTGGGCTAGTGAACAAGAGGATGAGCTGCTGAAATTTTCGGCCGAACCCAATTTTGAAAAATCGTTCGACGAAGAGTCGGGCCTGCTTACGCTCGACAGCCCCGTGTGGAACTACACCGCCGCCACGGTGCCAGCTGAGGACGCTAAGGCGCTGGCCCGCTATCGCGATTTTTCCGACTGGTACATTCGCTTGAACACGATGCTGCATGGCACACCACCTCCCGGAGCTCGTTTGAAACTCAATGCCGCGCTAGCCGAGCATGGCGTGGTTCCCGTCGAGATCCGGCGCGCGGTCAAATCTGAGACAAATTCTCTACGGGCCACACATATGTTCACTTGGCGATTGTCGCGCGAAGATCGCGAACGCATCGACGAGGCTCAGGGCTACCTGGCCAGTTTCAACAAGGTTGATAACGAAGAATTCCTGGCCCGCAAAGCTGACCGGGACGTCGTCCGGGGCCAATCGAAATAGCGAGTTTTTGCGAACGAGGCCAGTCTAGGAACGCGCCAGTTCGTGGAATCGTTTCTTTAATTCCAGCGTTATTGGTCCTGGCTTACCGGCGCCGATCGAGCGGCTGTCGACTTTAACGACCGGAATCACTTCGGCTGCTGTGCCAGTGAGAAAACACTCGTCGGCGATATAGACGTCGTGTTTCGTAAGCGAGACTTTCATAACCTCAATGCCAGCCTCTTGGGCTAGCTCGATTACGGCATCGCGGGTGATTCCGCCCAAAATTCCGGCGTCCATCCCCGGCGTGAGCAACTTGCCATCGCGCACGAGAAATATGTTATCGCCCGTACATTCGGCCACTTCGCCCTTGTGATTGAGCATCAGAGCTTCGATACAGCCAGCTTGCAGTCCTTCGATCTTTGCCAGAATGTTGTTTAGATAGTTGAGACTCTTAATCCGCGCGTTGAGAGCTGCGGGGTGGTTGCGGATCACACTCACCGTGACAATTTCCAATCCATTTTCGTAGAGCTCGTCGGGATAGAGCGTGATCGTGTCGGCTATGATAATGATCTGCGGGTTGCTGCATCGATTCGGATCGAGACCCAACGTGCCCGAGCCACGCGTCACGACGGCACGAATATAACCGTCGTCAATGCCATTGGTCGCAACAGTTTCGTTAATAGCCCGGCACATCTCTGCTTGCGACATCGGAATGGTCAGCCAGATTGCTTGGGCCGATTCATATAACCGCCGCACGTGCTGTTCTAGGCGAAAAACTTTGCCGCCGTAGCTACGTAGACCTTCGAATACACCGTCGCCATATAGCAGCCCGTGATCGAACACGCTCACCGTGGCTTCCGCCTGTGGAACGAGCTTTCCGTTGATATAAACCTGTCGCGACATATAGCATAGCTCGTTGAGGGGGATACAACGCAGATCCGTGTTCGTCCGCGTTCTATAAACAGACGTAAAAGCCCGCGGCAGGTTCGCGATCAGACTTTCTGGATACGACCTTCGACGAGCCGTACTACCCGATCTGCCTGTTCCGCGATCCACGGATCGTGCGTAACCATGACTATAGTGAGCTTTTGCTCGCGATTCAACTGGCGAAGCATTTGCATGATCTGTTCGCCGGTTGCCCGGTCAAGATTTCCTGTCGGTTCGTCGGCCAACAGCACCCGGGGCTGGGCCAGCAAGGCCCGGGCAATGGCGGCACGTTGCATTTCGCCGCCGGACAATTCGCGCGGCTTGTGTTTAGCACGGTCGGCAATTCCTACCAATTCCAATAGCTCCATCGCTCGCCGTCGGTGCTGACCGCGACGCAACCAGTAACCTAGCGTACTCTCGGCGATCAGCGCAGGAGCAAGCACGTTTTCCAGCGTCGTCAACTCAGGAAGCAAATGATAGAACTGAAAGATCATGCCGAAATGCCGATTGCGTAGTAGATCGCGGCTGGTACTGGGCAGATTGTCGATGCGATGGCCATCGAAGTGAACTTCACCCGCGTCGGGTTGGTCGAGCGTGCCCAACAGATGCAGCAGCGTACTCTTGCCGCAACCGCTCTGTCCGATGATCGCCAGGAATTCGCCTTCATTGACCCTCATGTCGATCCCTTGCAATACTGGGATGCCTAATGGGCCCTTCTGGTAGCTTTTGAACAGATCGCGTGTGGCGAGCAGAGTCTGCCCTGGGTTCGTCCCGGGCGCAATCTGCGGCTTGGTCCAAGGCGCGGTTTGGGCGATGTCAGATGGCAGGCTACTCATAACGCAAAGCCCTTACCGGATGGAGACTTGCCGCCCGCCAAGCGGGCAGTACACTGGCCAGAATCGCAATCATCACGGCACCGGCGCATATCCAGACAACTGTTAGCGGATCGATGATCGTGGGAATCTTGTAGAAGTAATAGACCGAGGGGTCGAACACGGGCTGGCCCGTGACTCGGCCCAAGAGGTCGGCAATTTCGTTTATGAATTCAACGAATAGTAGCCCCATCCCTAGCCCGACGCCAGCGCCTACGATGCCCAGGGCGAACCCATAGCCCAAGAAAATACCCATGACACCCTCCCCCGATGCGCCCAGCGATTTGAGAATGCCGATGTCTCGTGTCTTCTCGACAACAATCATCATGAAGATCGCTAGGATGCCGAATCCGGCGACAGCAATGATCATGAATAACAATACGTTGAGCACGGCTGTTTCCATCTGAACTGCCGCCAACAATGGGCCCTGCTTGTCGCGCCATGTGCTCACAATATAGAGCTGGGCTGGGAAATGATTGCGGAGCTCGTCGCGAATCTGGGCCGCATCGGCGCCGGGCTGCAGCTTGATCTGAATCGATGTGAATTTTCCGATGCCCGTTTCAGGGTCGATCATCCCCCGACTCTGCTGTAGTTCCCTGAGCGGCACGAACATGAAGCTGGAGTCATATTCGCTCATCTTGCTCTCGTAGAGGTCGACGATCGTGTAAAACTCACTGATCGCTTCAGGTGGAAGCGACGCCTTGGGGAAACTTACGCGGACATCGTCGCCGGGCAGAGCCACGAACTGGTCGGAACCATTCGCGTCGCGATAGCTGCAGGTGCCAATGCCGAGCACGATGCCAACGTGAGTTTCGATGGCCGGATCAAAATCCCGGCCCTCTTCTTCGCGATTGGGTTGATCAGTGAATGCAAACGGGTTCTGTAAGCCTGAAGCATCTGCTTTCACCGGAGGAACCGTTTGCTGCAGATCGCGTTGCTTTTTAAGCATGGCCCGATGTCTACGGTGGGCCCAACCGGCATGTTCCATCTGTTTGCGCGGCTTGAGCAACGCGCGATCAGGGACCTGGTGGTCGTACACGTCGTAACCGCCCGGCCGTAGTGTAAACGCCAGCTGCTCGCGGTTCTGCGGATGTTGCAGATAACTGCCAAACTGGCTGACTCCGGAGTAGGTGAGCTCGTCGATACCCACAATCGTGGCCTGATGAGTGATTAGTTGACCATTGAGCTCGATGTACATAAGCGCGGGCACATGAATCGTGGGCGACATGCCCAGAATCGTGTCGCCAGCAACTTCGCGAATTTTCGCCATATGCTCGGCTGCATCGGGAACGCCATCCATCGAGCGACTTTCGAGAATCAGATCGCCCAGCATGCCATTCATGCGGGCTTGCATCTCGTGGGTAAATCCAGCCATGACGCTGTTGACGACAATCATCGTCGCCACGCCGAGCATCACACTCACGATGCACACCAGCGCGATGTAACGGGTTCGCAGATAGCGCCAGCAGAGGAGCAGTTTGTACATGTGTCCCATCCTTGGGATGAATTCTTTACCACGGAGTCACGGAGGACACGGAGAGAATCAATTTCTTATTCTCTGAGTCCTCCGTGACTCCGTGGCAATAAGTAATTTCAATGAGTTTCTGGTCTAAGCAGCGGAAACAGGATTACGTCGCGAATTGATTGCGCGTTGGTCAGCAGCATGACGAGTCGATCGATGCCGATGCCCAGGCCGCCAGCCGGCGGCATGCCGTGGCGTAGGGCACGCACGAAGTCGTGGTCCATCTTGGCCATCGAATCTTCTTCGTCGAGTCCATCCAGTTGTGTGCGGAACAGCTCCTCTTGTAGATCGGGATCGTTGAGCTCCGTGTAGGCGTTTGCCACTTCCATGCCGTCGATGAACAGTTCGAAACGCTCAGCGATGGCAGGGTTGTCGCGCTTGCGCTTGGTAAGTGGGCAGATGCTCGCCGGGTAGTCCATCACAAAGATGGGCCCCGTCAGGGCGTCCTCCACTTTCGCCTCGAACACATCGCTAACTATCACGTCAGGATGTCGCCCGGCGGTGTCGATGTGCAACGACTTGGCCAAAGCGGCAACGTTCGCCTCGTCGGTCGGGTCGACGCCCGTGTGCTGCTTAAACAGCTCGGCATAGGTCTTTCGCTCAAACGGCGGAGTGAAGTCAATCGTCCCCTCGCCCCAAGGCAGCACGAGCGGTTGCTTGGTGGCTTTTATTGCATCGACGATACATTGTTCGGTCAAATCCATCATCGAGCGGTAATTGCCGAATGCCTGATAAACTTCAAGCATCGTAAATTCGGGATTGTGCTTCTGGCTGATTCCTTCGTTGCGATATACGCGGCCCAGTTCGTAGACGCGCTCCATGCCGCCAACCATTAGTCGCTTGAGATGCAACTCCAAGGCGATCCGCAAGGTCAGATCAATATCGAGGGCATTGTGGTGGGTAGCAAACGGACGCGCCGCGGCTCCGCCGGCAATCGTGTGCAGCGTTGGGCCCTCGACCTCGACAAAGCCTTGTTTGCCGAGCGTCTCGCGAATTGAACGCACGATTTGCGTGCGTTGCAAGAACCGCTCTAAGACACCCGGCGTGTGAATCAGATCAAGATAGCGCTGCCGCTGCCGAAGTTCTACGTCCTGTAAGCCGCCGTGCTTGTCGGGCGGTGTTTCGATGCTCTTGGTGAGAAAGTGGATCCGCTTAGCGAAAATCGACAGCTCGCCCGTATTGCTCCAGCCGAGCATGCCGTCGACTCCGATGATGTCGCCCAAGTCGACGCATGCTAGGATCGGCCAATCGTCGCCGATCTGTTTCTGGCCAACCATGATTTGGATCTTGCCAGTCCAATCGCGGATATCGACGAAGTGCAATTTTCCTTTATCACGGTGCAACACGACTCGCCCGGCAGCGCGGACTTCTGGGCCAACCATTTCGCCCTTGCCCTGGTCGGCCTTCCACTGGCGCAGATTGAAATCCTCACCCTGGCTACTGGGATCGGGTACCGCGTGTTCCTGGCCGTCTTCTGTGCGATAGACGACTTCGCTTGCCCGGGCGCGGATGTCGCCGACCAGCATTCGGTCGTCGAACCGCCCTCCCCAAGGATCTTGGCCCAATTCCACTAGTCGGGCCATCTTTTCCCGCCGCGCGGCTTCTAGGGGAGATTGATCGCCGGTAGACGGGTTGTCGGGATTCTCGGTCATCGTAGAGGTCATATTTCGGTCGGCGCGCAGGGCGAGCGGGTAGCAAAGCTAAGAGAGGTAAGATTTTAGTGGATAGAGAGGCTTGGTCAACGTCACCTCCCGACACCCAAGGTCAATCGACACAGCTAGCACACCGCGCCGTGCTCAGTAGGAGACCTGAAACTGATCGCGAACGCGTCTCATAGCTCCGTAGGCCTCCGTGTGGCTCCCAGGCAGAAGCACAGAGCGCACGATGCCCAGAGAGCGAGCGATGTAGGCTCGGGCACCACCAAGGTTGCAGGCAAAGGGCTGAGACTTCCAGAACGTTGAAGCTGCCAAACAAGAAGATCGGCTCCACTGACGTTCATGTCGCTATTGGCATCGCCGTCGATATGCTCTGCTGATCCGGTCAAACCGTAGCCTGCTTCCCACAGTTCGAGGTCCATATTATCGACGTCTCCATCTTCGTCGAAATCGGCTTCGGCAAACACAATTGGAACATCCACGTCCCAGGCCAAGCTGTAATTGAGGGGATCGACTACCATGCCACTGGCTGCGCGAACTTCCAATAAGTACTGACCAGAGGTAGGCGTCGACAGGAAGAGGTGTTCCACGTTATCGATCGTGCTGATTGAACTTGCGATCGCGTTATTTGGATCGGCGGCGTCGTAAAGAAACAGATCTAGGTTTTCTAGTGTTGCTGACGAGTAGACGGCGTCTTCTATGTCTTCAACGTCGGTAGAGACATCGCGATTCCATACTAACGTAGCCGACAGATCTGTGCCGCCTGGAACAGGTACACCTATTTCATAGGTGTTAGCGACCGCCCCCTGAATTGTTCCATGATCCCAACCGAGTGGAGTGACGATGCCGGCTTCTTGCTCTCCGGCGTCGTATTGGAAGAACGCCGACTCAAGATTCATAGCCCCGACGCCGAAATCAGGATCAAGCGGGGAAGTCGCCGTATGGCCCCAGCCGGGAAGTTTATCGGCGGAATTCATCAACACGCTTTTAATAACTCTGGCATCGACATCCAGCCCGCGATCTTGTCCCATCTCGATCAATAATGCGGAACCTCCGGCCACCAGTGGGGCGGCAAAGCTAGTCCCGCTTGCGACTCCCCAAGCATTGTTTAATATCGGTAATTCAATTAGAGACCCCGGCGCTACGATATCGGGCTTGCTACGTCCGTCTGTAGTCGGTCCGCGAGTACTGTAAGGCGCAATTTGTGTGTAGTCTTCGGAGATCGCAGCCCCAGTACCGCCCGTGGCACCGACGCTGATAATGTTATAGGCTGCGCCAGGAGGCCCGGGAAACGAACTACTTAATGGTCCGTCGTTTCCAGCAGCCACAACCACTGTGGTTCCTTCGGTGGAAACGATATGGTCCAGCGCTAGGCTCCACTGTTCGGTTGCCGTATCCGAGCCACCCACGCCGATGCTCATTGAGACCACCTCCGCGGGGTTGCCGTTTAGGATCCCTAGTCCTTGTGCAAACGTTTCGGCCGCGACGGGTTGAGTTTGTGCATCGGGGTTGATGGAGGCGCGGTTTGCGGTTTGTCCAGTCCACCAACCTGCGTTGTAGGCCACTCCGCGTCGCGTCGCATCCTGGCTCACCGCAGCTCCCGTTACAGCCGTGGCATGTTCTCCTAGCCAACCTGCCCCTTTGGCAAAATTATCTCCGCCTAGGAAGTTGCCGTTTAGCGCGGGATGCCCCGAATCGGCTTGATGGATATCAAGAATGCCGATCTCGACGCCCGTGCCTGTATAGCCTTGCTGCCAGAGAAAGTCGGCATTGATCTCATCAATTGCCACGCCTAACGCATGACACTGCGTTGTAATCGCCGCGAAGCAAGCGGCGGTTAACCAGCGACGAAGAATTTCCATGGAGGCCTTTTCGCTGGGGATAAATCTAACAAAGCATTCGAGGAGGCTCGTATTATGACCAATTAAGTCGAAATAAACCAGGAAAAATCTGGCTAGAACTTAACAGGACCAGGAATCTGATCGGGCAGATCGCCAGTGATGTCGGTGGCTAACTGTTTTCCTGTTTCAAAGGGCTCCGAGAGTTCCTGTGGAGCCATGGCGGCTTGTTCGTTGAATAGATGCACGGTACGTGTCGGGAAGGCAAAGTGAACACCCAGTTTCTTCGCCAATCGTACGATGTCTGCCAAGAGCCGATGTCGCTCGCGCAGCTCGATTGCCCAGTCGGGACACGCTACGAAACAGTACAGCAAGATATTGAGCGAGCTCGGTCCGAAGTCGTTGAAGTAGACGTGATAGTAATCCTTGCGAGTGTAAGGATGATTGCGGATCAATTCACGAATGCCTTCGCAGAATGCGTCGAGCTGATCCGGCGTCGTGTCGTATTGCAGTCCCAGCGTAGTCTTGATGCGTCGAAACCTGCGCCGACCCATATTGTCGACAATAGAAGTTGTCAGCAAGCTGTTCGGCAAGGTTATCATTGAGTTGTAAAACGTGCGGATTCTCGTGCTGCGGAAGCCGACCGCTTCGACGGTTCCCTCGGCTCCGGTGGTGATGATCCAATCGCCGACTTCGAAAGGACGATCGAAAAGCACGGTGATCGAGCCAAAGAAATTGGCGACGGCGTCTTTTGATGCTAACGCCAAAGCCGCACCGCCTAGACCGAGACCACCCATGAGCCCCAAGATCGGCAGATCGAATGTTTGTGCGGCTGTCAGAAATCCCACGCAAAGTGCGAATAGCTTGAGAGACTTGGAAACCAGCGGCACCAGGAGATCGTCGAAGCGCGTATCGGTAGTTCTAGCGAGCCGCTTCCAATGTTTTGCCACTAAATCAATAAATGCGAATGCGGTCCAGACTGCCGTGACAATCGTGAACAACTGTAGAACAATCAACAACACGTTGAGCGCGACCGAGGGAAGCCCAATCAGCTTCGTGCCGAAGTACCAGGTGGCTGCGTTGGCCAGCCGACCTAGCGGGCGCCATACTTTCTCGGTCGTCTCAATTGTTTCGCCTGCGGCGGCTTGCTTAGAAAACCATCGATCTGCGATCCACGTCGAGAGGTTTCGCGTCACCAGGTCGGCTGCCAGACCCAGGAAAATTACCGCTAGCAAGCAGATCCATTGATAATCGGGCAGCACGAAGTGGGGCTCCCGCAGAGTGGAGGGGAACCACTGGCGAAGTCGCACTGGGAACGGCGCGGCGGCGAGCTCCTCGGCTGCGACTGACTTGCTCACCAACGACGGCATCTGCTCCAGCTCGTTGTAGAATTTTTCTGCGGCTTTGCATGTCGCTTCAGTGAATCGCCAATTTCCATCGTCACCACGCGCGATGACAATTCCACCAGCATCTTTTAATGACCCTTTGATTGCATTAAGTTTGAATGGTTCAGCGTAGTCGTTTTTATCAGGAATCTTATTCCACGTATTCTCTGGAGAATCGAGCGTGATACCTACGAGTCGGTCGAGAGCCGTCTTCACCTGATGCGCAACATTCGGACCGCTCACCTCGATCGCGTTGCTAGTCAGGTACGATAGATCCAAGCATTCAACGGAACCTTCTGGATCTCCCTCGTGCATGGTGCGCAGAAAAGTCCATAGTGTCGCATGAGGACTGTGGAGCTCTGGATTCGGTTCGATAGGTATCGACTGAACAGGCACATCGGCCGGCTGAGGCTGTTCTTGAGCCGTTGCGAAAATCGGCCCAGCCAGATGCAGAAGAAGGATCAGAACGCCAGTATTGCTAATGCGAGGAATTCTCGAACTCATGGGTTTTTCCCTAACGGATGAGTCTCAATGTTCAAGGAGATGCCCATGCTCGCAAAGATGCGGTCGTTTGTGAATCCTGACCGAACTTTTTGAGACGAAAACTTGGCGAATTGGTAAACTTGTCTCAGCAGCTAGGCTCATTTCCCCCGGAATTCGACCGCGATATGATAAACCTCTTACAGATCGGAAATGGCCTTATCGTTTTAATGAGTTCCTCTAGCACTGGCCGGAAGGGCCTGACGACTACCCAACTTTGCTTCCGTTAGACAGGGAAACTCATGCGCGTAAACATCGGCAGCCTGAGGGCGACATTTCTGGCTTTTTGGATATCATCTCTTGCACAGGGTGCTGCCCCAATTATTGATGGCGAGTTTTCTGATTGGAGCGACCGCAATATTGTGGCGCGGGACGAACAGGGCGACGCAAAGGCGTCATTCGATATTACCCAGGTATCGGCGGTCACAAATGGCACAGAGCTCTTTCTGCTCTTTGATACGGGTTCGGAGCGGAATATTCAAAGTGGTGATGAAACCGACGGCACGCTCAAGTTGGTTGTTGGTTTGCCGCATTCACGACAACTCGTCATCGATTTCAGAGCGAAGACTGCTACCCTCGAGTCCGACTCACAAGAATCGATACGTTGGTCACAGCTCGACTTCGTTTGTTTGCCAACTTATGCCTCGGATCGTTATGAACTGCGTATGGACCTAAAGGAACTAGGCGTTAGGGTCTGCGACAAAATCAAAATTGATTTTGCTGGTTCAGACGAGCTGAGTCGGCCCGTTTCGATCGTCTTGAAGAAAGGGCCGACACGTCGCTCGAATGATACTTTTGCGAAGCCCAATGCTGGCGAAGTTCGCATCGCCAACTTGAATACGCTTCATCAAGGCCTAAGTGATGCTGGTCGCTCCGAATCGATTAAGCGGCTGCTCGCGGCAGTGCAGGCAGACGTCTACACTTTTCAGGAAGAGTGGGACGAAACAGAGTTTCGCCAAGCAGCACGAAGGGTGGTGCCCGCTGAGAAGATACTGAACCTTCACTGGTACAAAGGTTGTGGTGTGGCGACGACATTACCGCTAGAGCCACTTGTCATGGCGGAAGCTCCTGGCGCAGCAGTAGCAGTAACTCTACCCGGGCAAGTGCATCTGGTTGTCGTTTCCACGCATCTGAAATGCTGTGGTTTCGCTGGAAGCCGAGAAGACCAGAGACGGGTTTGGCAGACACAGCAACTTGCTGAAGAGATTCGAAGGCTTCGAGACGGCAAATTTGGCGATCATCTTAGGGAATCGGCAGTCGTGATCATTGGCGATTACAATTTGGTCGGGTCTCGAAGACCGTTGGAAGTTCTTAGCGGTGCTGGGCTCGACGACTGGATCCTAACAGGCCTGGGAGGGAATACGGCCGCTACCTGGAGAAGAGTCCGCGATGAGGATCCGTTCTGGCCGGGACGGCTCGACATCGTTACGTACGACCGGGGAAGGCTACAGCCAGTGCAGGGATGCGTTGTGGACACAACGAAGATGGACGGGACTCTACTCGAAACGCTGAAGCTCCGTTCTCACGACAGCTGGGCGAGTGATCATCTGTTAGTGGTCGCCGACTTTAAGCTCATTCAGTAATTTTCATTCCGAACTCCTAATCTAGTATCAGAGGCTAACTCGTCATGACACGATTCGGACACTTTAGAAATTTGGTCGCCTCAATTCTGCTCGGTTGTGTTGTATTGTGCCTTAATACCTCGGGGCAGGATCTGCCACTGGTAAAGAATGATGATTTTCAACCACTTTCTGCCCAAGTAATTCGCGTTGCCAAAGCGCTAAGACACTTAGGAGCTCCGCTCACGGAGGCTCAACAGGCCGAATTAGATTCCGCCTTGGAAAGCACCGATCCCGGGGAAGGCGTAAAATTGATTCAACAGGTACTCGATCCGCTCTGTTTAGTCGGTGTCAACATAAATCCAGAGAGCCGGGTGAAAGCCCAGGCAGGAGCGGCTCCAAAGCAGCTCATGCAGCAGGGGTGGCGGGTGTTTCTAGTCAAAGTTCATAATGAAGCCGGAGTGACCGCGCAGCTCCGCTGTCGCAGCCGCAATGCTGCGAAGATGCACGACAGTAAGAACGATCCAGAACCGCGCGACAGAATTACGCCGCGCGAGCTCACGCGGCGCTGGCTGGACGTGAGCATGTACGACGGTGCTCCGCTAGTCGACCGACTTTCTGGATTGGAGATCGAATATCGAATCGTGGAGCTGTTTAGCCGTGATCAGGGGAAGCGCGAAGCGCAACTTGCATTCGACGTCGGCCAGGGAACCCAGGACTTAGGGTTTCGCAATCGCGTGGATTTGCTATTCGAGTGCGAGCCGTGCGTCGAAGTGCGGATCGAAGTTCTCGATCACGATGGGACGCCGACCACAGGGAGTTTTATTTTCCGGGATCAACGAGGCCGGGTCTACCCGGCTCGGGCTCGACGACTGGCGCCAGACTTCTTTTTCCACGATCAAGTGTACCGTTCGCACGGCGAAGCGGTCCTATTGCCGGCGGGCAATTATACGGTGGACTACACTCGCGGCCCTGAGTACCGCTTGCTGCAACGAGAGATCAGCGTTCCGCCTCAGTCGGAACACACCGAGAAGTTTCGACTCCAGCGGTGGATCAACATGGCAGAGGCAGGATGGCACTCGGGCGATCACCACGTCCATGCGGCCGGATGCGCTCACTATTCCTCGCCAACCAAGGGAGTTGATCCAAGCGACATGATGCTTCATATCCAAGGCGAAGACTTGAACGTCGGTTGTGTATTAACATGGGGACCTTGTTGGTACCATCAGAAGCAGTTTTTTGAAGGCGGGGTAAACAATATCTCGACTCCTCAGAATATCATGCGGTACGATGTCGAGGTTTCGGGCTTTCCAAGCTCGCATGCGGGGCATCTGGTCCTGCTGCGACTTACTGAAGATGATTATCCAGGCACGACTCGTATCGAAGAATGGCCTACCTGGGACCTTCCGATTTTGCAGTGGGCCAAGGAGCAGGGCGGGGTAGTGGGTTTCGCTCATAGTGGCTGGGGATTGCAGGTCGATGCGGAAGAGTTACCAGCCTATGACATACCTCAGTTCGACGGCATCGGAGCGAACGAATATATCGTCGACGTGACACACGACGCGTGCGACTTTATCTCGGCGGTCGATACACCGGCGATCTGGGAACTGAATATCTGGTACCACACACTCAATTGTGGGTTCACCACACGTATCAGCGGTGAGACCGATTTCCCATGTATCTATGGTGAACGGGTGGGACTTGGGCGCATCTATGTGAAATCGCCGCCAGACAAATCGCTCGATTTTGATAATTGGGTTCAAGGAGTTAAAGACGGACGCAGCTATTGCTGCGACGGTTTAACGCACTTATTCGATTTTCAGATCGACGGATTGGGCGTTGGTGAACCTGGGGAGTCTGGCCGGCCTAGTGTGTTGGCAGTTGCTAGTGGGGAGCCGCTCAAGGCTCGAGTCAGTGCGGCTGCTTTGTTAGGGGAAACCCCCAATGAAGAGATCCGCGACCGCAATTTGCACAAAAAGCCCTACTGGCACGTGGAGAGGGCTCGGTTCGAAGACACGCGGCAAGTGCCGGTCGAACTGGTGGTCAACGGTACTGTCGTCGAATCTCAGCTAATCGAAGCCGACGGTACGGTGCAAGATGTCGAATTTAGCTTCACCCCCGAGCGTTCGTGCTGGGTAGCGCTGAGAGTCTTCCCGGCTGCGCACACGAATCCGATTTTTGTCGAAGTCGACAACCAACCGATTCTTGCCAGTAAGCGCAGCGCACAATGGTGCCTAGATGCCGTGGACGCCTGCTGGAAATCGAAGTCACCGCTGATTCACGAGGATGAAAGAGAATCGGCCCGAGATGCTTATGACCACGCTCGGGAAACTTATCGAACAATCCTCGCCAAGGCGCACGACGACCGTTGAACTAGAGCGTCGCTCAGCTGCTTGGGAGAGTAAATCTGGCACCCCATGATTGACGGGTTTGTGAGCGGCAAGATAGACTGGTGGTCCCGATTTTTTCAGAGAAGCTCATGCCCCACCGGACCTTGTACTACACAGCTCGATGGATGCGTCGCCGATTCCGACAGGCGATTGCCTTGGGATTGCTTGCAGCGCTAGTGGTGACCTCGGTTGGCGTGGCAGTTCCTGTATCTGTGAAGAAGCAGGCCTCTGAGCCGTACCCATGTCAGCATTGCTCCTGCGGCTGCGCGAACGCAGAGATGTGTTGGCGGGACTGTTGTTGTTATACGAACCAGCAAAAGATCGCCTGGGCTCGCAAAAACGGGGTAACTCCGCCAGCCTATGTTCTTGCGGCAGTTGAGAAGCCCAATTGCTGCCGGAGAAAAGTTGCTTCCTGTTGTAGCTCCAGGCGAAGCTGTTGTAAGAAAACAGCTACCAAGGCTGAAAGTGTACTCACCTGGAGAAAGCAACGCGAAACCGGCAGGCAGAAAACAAGGACTGTCGCATTGCTGCAAGTGCTGCGTTGTCAGGGATTGAGCAGTAACTGGACGCTACTACCTCCAACCGTGATACCTGTTCTGGCCCAGCTTGACGACGCTCCGGCAGGTCTTACTGAGCGAGTAACATTCGAAGAGCGTTCTCACACGGGGCAGCTTCCTCCACCAGAATTGCCTCCTCCTCAGATCGACGTCTAAAGCCAAGTCGTTCTCTCTTTCGTTTCTGCTTGCCAACAGAGGACTTTCGCGATGCGCACTCGTGCTGCGCTGACGCTGGTCGAACTGCTGGTGGTGATTTCGATAATCGGCGTACTCATTGCACTGCTTCTGCCCGCCGTGCAACAAGCTCGCGCTGCTGCTCGACGCACCTCCTGTTTGAACAACCTGCGTCAGCTAGGGCTGGCGATCGCCCAATTTACTGATAGCCACGGCGGACGATTTCCGCGTGGCGCCGATGACCCCTCGAATCCAGATTCTTGGGTCTTCACGCTTGCGCCGTATCTGGAAAGCGTTGATTTAATGCGAATCTGTCCTGAAGATCCTCATCGCCAAAGTTGGCTGGAAACCCAAGGCACCAGCTACTTGCTAAGCGAATACCTCGCGATGGACTTGCCAGAAGCGGTGGAAACCATTGATCAACTTGATTCCACTTCTCGAACGATTGTAGCTTTCGAGGGATCGGATCTGCGTGATCCCAAACTAGTGGGCTTGCAGGTCGATCATGCCCATCCCAGCAAGTGGTTTCGTCAGAATTTTGTGAAATTGAAGAAGACATGGACTTTGCTCCAGAGAGAAATTCAGCCCAACCGACACTCTTCATCGGTTGCTCATTACCTTTTCGTCGATGGGCACGTAAACGTGATCGATGAAGAAACAATTCGTCACTGGGCAGATACTGGGTACAACTTCGCGTTGCCGGGTATGGCGACGTTCAATCACTAATGACCGACGAAACTAAATCTAGAAAGAATATTCAATGATTAAACAGGACACGACACCAGGAATAGCACGGCACTGTTGGCCGCTGCTTGCCTGGTTCGCCATGAACTCCGTAGCAGGAGCCCATGGGTTACCGATCTATGTTTCGGTAAATGCTGCGACCAATCAAGTGGAGGTGTCAGGCACGTTCGACGACGCAGTTGTGGATGGACTGTACTTATCGGACGTGCCAGGGATCGGCGTGCTGAGTGAATTTTCCGGCGTCGATTCTGGCAAGACAATTCGCCTGAGGATCACCCAAGGTCTACTGTATTCCAACAGTGAAACTCTAGAAACTACCACTTCTCAGGTCACGATCTACAGCGCCGAATTTGCACAATCGGTCGACGTTTATGAGAGCTCAGACTTTCAAGAGGACCTTGACTGGGCCATTTATCCGTCAGCAGCAGGCGTTGCTTGGGACTCGGATGGATTGTTTGAATTAGGGCCCGGCACGCCCCCCGCAGGCGTTTACGGAGTTGTGGTTCAAGTAATGATTGCAGGAGCCTTCGATAGCGAACCGTTCCTCATTCCGGTGCTCCGCAACCCCGTGGATGTTGAGGCATCGAAAAGTGCGATCGAAGCAGCCATCGTGTTGCCACCGACGGCAGATTTCACACGCGATTGGCGCGTAGATGGTCATGATCTCGCTCAGTGGGAATCGAATATGGGGCTTTCTCAGGCCCCAGGCACAGCCAAAGTACTTGGAGATGCTGATGACGATGGAGACGTGGATGGAACCGACTTTCTCCATTGGCAGGCCAATTACGGAACCACGCCGCCCTCATCAATCACTGGATACTCTGTACCGGAATTACCATCCTCTCTGTTATGGAGCTTAGCAGGAATTGGCTGGCTCAGCTCTGATAGTGTTTGGCGTTCTCGCACATAACTCTGATCACTAACACAAGTCACTTCGCATTTATTGACAAACCTTCGTTGTATTCACACAAGGAATTGCACCTCATGATTCGCCATCTCCGGCTACTTACGCCGTGTCTCGTTGGATTCACCTTGCTCTCACTATCTGCGCACGCTACTGCACCTTTCACGTTTGAAGCAGCACTGCTGCGTGAAAACGTTTTGCCCACCCCAAACGGCCCGACGCCGGCTAATGTACACGGGCGCGCTACATTCGAATTGGAAGAACCCTCTCTGAACGTATTCGAACTGACTTATGAAATCGAGCTGGTAAACATCGACACCGCGGCATACCGTGCCGGCGCGACGGGCGCAGACACTCCTTCAATTACGACGGACGATCTGGCGGCCATTCACGTTCACTTCGTTGAGTTTGGGAGTCTACAAAACAAAGGGACACCCCATGTGTTTAATCCTTTGGGTCCTCCATTAAGTGCGGGTATCGGGTTGGTGGAAGATGACTTGCAATTGGTTAGCTTTGATCCGAATACACTGACGACGGTGTTCTCTGGCCGCTGGGATGCAGCGGACGTCGTCCAGACCGCAGGGTTGCCGGAGGGTCCTAGAACGAAGCCGATCGGCGACTATCTCGAAGAACTATCCGGCAAGGAGCTGTTTATGATGGTCCACACCTCGGGTAATTCAGACGGTGCAATAGGGGGCACTCTGCTGGTAGTCCCTGAGCCAGCGGCGTTACAGCTCCTCGCGGCTTGCTTGTTGCTTAGTAGCCGCTACCGCTCTTGCGGACGTGTATCATTGGAGAAGCATCGCTGGCAGTAGCTCCACGGACAACGCGAGCCAGGAAAACTCGGTGGTCTCCCGAATCAACGTGCCCAGTCGGTTCGCATTCCAAGTGCCCCAGGCAGTCTTCGAGGATCGGGACACCCCGTGCGCAATGGCGAACTGCGAGGCCCTCGAACGCTGCTTCGTTCGGCTCAAATCCTTTGCCGAAATGTTTGAGCATTTCGAATTGCTTTTCGGCCACAATATTTAGCACGAATGGCTCACCTTCGGTGATCCAGTCGCAGACGTAACGGCCCAGCTTAACTGCAACGGAGACGGTGGGTGGTTCGAATCCGGCTTGCATTACCCAGCTGGCCAACATGCCGGTGGCCCGATCGCCTGTACCGGCGGTAAGTATGAAAATTCCACTGGGAACACGTCCCAACGCGGCATCAGAATCTGAGTTGCTCATGCTAATGAATCATTAGGGTTGACGGTTGTTGAGTGCTCAATGCCGAACTTTGCGGCCGAGTTTCTGTTCGACGCTTTCAATTTTTGCAGTCAGGCGGCCCTGTTTGCCGCGACGATAGTCAAGCTTAGCCGAGCACGAAACTCGGTCGGAGTGCTCAGCCATCTTCTCCATGCAGCTCCGCATAAGCGCCAGCACGGCAGGCAAATCGCCTTCGACGATAGTACCCATCGAGTGCAACTCGTAGTCGAGACCGCTCTGGTCCACCAGGTCAACGCACTCAGCGACGTACTGGCTAACGCTTTCTCCGCAGCCCAGTGGAATGACGCTCATTTCCAGTAATACCATCGCTCTCTGCTCCGTACATTAGTCTACAGACGCATGCTTACCCAGATTCCAGCTATTCTAGGCATCTGAGTGAGTCTGTCGACCTGACTCTGCTAGCAGCCGAGAGTGGAGAAATGCCTACACTAATTGCGGGGAAAACGCAGGTGATCGACCTTCGCAGGTACGCAGGAATTGAATAGTCTTCTCACCCTAAATTCTTGCCAGTCTGCATCGATGGCCTTGGCGCCCCGATAGCCTACTTGCACCTCAAGTCCGTCCCGCTTTTTCTCGACCGTTATGGCTTCGATTCGCACCTTACTAGCTGCACTTGCTATCTGCGCGTCGTCGTCAGGCGTCGCAGTTGCGCAGCAGGCGCCAATTTGGGAACCTTATCGAGGTTCTGCACCGCAGACAGTCGCCAATCCTGAACTCGCGACTGCTGTTGGTGGCGTTCCGTTCGAAGTGGTTACAGACTCGGACTTGCAAGAGATGTGCGCCGCATGCAACGACCCTTTTTCAGGGCAATGTGTGCCACACTGCGTAACGACTCCTGTTTATGCGAATGCGCCCTATGGTGATCCTGTGCTGGCACCATTGACTGACGCCCCGGTCTGGCGATGGCACCTGCTTCCCGATGACGTGATCTGGCACTCTTATTGGGCTGGCGCCAAGGAGCCGAGAATCTCAGGTACGGTTTTCGAGGAGACTCAGGATAACGTGTCTCTGCTTGATGTAACGCTTGGAGGCCGCACTTCAGTTCTTCGCTACGGTACAGTCAACCAAGGCCGCCCAGAAGGCTGGGAGCTCCAGCTGGAAGGCGCCGGCATGTTGCGGTTAAACCTTGATTACAATTGGGATCTGGATGCAGTTGATTTTCGTTTTGGAATCCCGCTAATTTATGGCCAAGGTTGCTCGCAATGGAAATTCTCCTACTACCATTTGAGTTCCCATCTGGGCGATGAGATACTGATTCGTGGTGACAAGGTTTTAGCCGATCGCATCAACTACAGCCGTGATGTGCTGGTTCTTGCCTACTCGCTATTTCCAGTGCCGGCACTACGACTCTACGGCGAAATGGGTTGGGCGTTCTATGCCGACGAAGGTAGCGACCCTTGGGAGTTTCAGTTTGGCGTGGATTACGCCCAGCCTGGTCCGACTGGCAGTCGCGGGACGCCTTTTTTTGCCGTCAACGGCCATCTGCGAGAAGAAGTGAATTACGGTGGCAATTTTGTCGCTCAAGCTGGATGGCTTTGGCGCGGGAACGGCGGCAAGGTCCTCCGAACCGGCTTGCACTACCTCAATGGCAAAAGCGTCCAATTTGAATTCGTCGATGAGTTTGAGCAACAGATTGGTCTCGGACTGTGGTACGACTATTAACCCATTGCTGTGGCTATGCGCGACTCCCTCCGAGTCGTAGAATGTTGCCATGCATAAACGAATGGCGGAATACCTGGTTTTCTGGCGAGAGTTTCGTCAGACGTTTCATAGCACAGGGGCTGTGCTGCCAAGTGGAAGTCGTTTGGCGAAGGCGCTTGCGAGCCCCGTAGCTGCTGATGAGCGACCGCAACGCATTCTGGAGGTTGGACCTGGGACAGGGGCGGTCACAGGTCATATTCTAAGGCAACTTGGTCCGGACGATCAGCTGGACCTCGTTGAGCTCAATGCTCGCTTTGCTGACGTACTGCGCACTCGGCTAAAGGAAGAGTCAGCATGGCAGAGGGTTGCAGACCAAGTCCGCGTACTGGAGATGCCCGTCGAGCAGATTCAAGAGGATACCAATTACGACGTAATTGTCTCTGGTCTGCCTCTGAACAACTTTTCCTGCGACCTAGTCCAACAGATTTTCAATCAATTTCACCGCCTTGCCGCCGAGCGAGCCCGACTATCCTTCTTCGAATATGTCGCAATAAGGAAAGCCAAATCGCTTTTTTGTAGCGCGAGTGAACGACGTCGACTGTTCGGTATCGATCGAATGCTGGGCCATGAATTTGCACGTTGGGAGATTGATCGTCAATGCATACTCGGGAACGTGCCTCCCGCCTGGGTGCATCACCTGCAACTACCGGGCAATTCTAGAACCGAGGTTCAAGAGTCTAAGATAAACAGCACTGCGGCATCATGTCTCACTAACTCGTGATTCTGTTCCCTCGATCTTGGAATCTAAGATGATTCGAATTCTCACGATCGAGACGACCTGCGATGAGACGGCCGCGGCCGTAGTTTCTGGCGACCTCGACATTCTGGGAGAGGTTGTAGCGTCGCAGACAGATTTGCACCAACGATTTGGTGGGGTCGTCCCGGAGATTGCTAGTCGGGCACATGTCGAACGGATTCTGCCGGTGATCGCCGATGCACTGGATCAGGCCGAAGTCAAACTATCGGAACTCGACGCGGTTGCCGTAGCAAACCGACCAGGCCTGGCGGGGTCGCTGCTGGTAGGGCTGATGGCAGCCAAAACTCTGTGTCTCGCCCATGATCTGCCATTAATCGCGATCGACCACCTTCAGGCGCATATCTATGCTTGTCGGATTGCCAGCGGGCGAGAGGTCTTTCCATGCGTAGGTTTGATTGTAAGTGGAGGTCATTCCAATCTGTATCGGTGCGAGTCGGCATTAGATTTCACACCTTTAGGTGGCACGATCGACGACGCTGCCGGCGAAGCGTTTGACAAAGTGGCCACCATGTTGGGGCTCGGCTATCCCGGAGGTCCGGCGATTCAACGAGCGGCAGAGCAAGGCGATTCCCAACGCTTTCGGCTGCCCCGACCTTTGGCCAACAATCCTGAACGGTTGCAGTTTAGCTTCAGCGGTTTGAAGACGGCCGTACGATATCAACTGTTCGGCCCTGGTCGACCGGAGATGGGAGTCACTGCTGATCTCGACGAGCAGTTGATTGCTGACATGGCAGCGAGCTTTCAAGCCGCGGTGATCGACTGCCTAGTGTGTAAAGCTTTGCTTGCTCTGGAGCAGACTGGTTTCGATCGACTTTGCGTGGGTGGCGGCGTTGCAGCCAATCGCCCCTTTCGCGAAGCATTGGAAACGAAAGCTGCTGAATACGGATTCGATCTCGTGATTCCGCCACTGGCGCTTTGTACCGACAACGCGGTGATGGGTGCGATCGCAGTGGAGCGCTACCGAGCTGGAGAATTCGACTCGCTTGATCTGGACATCGCGGCTGGGCTAGTACGGCCATAAAAAAGCCCGAGGGTTGTTACCCCCCGGGCTTCATACGACAGCAACGTGCTCTACTACTGTTTAGATTCGGCTTTCTGTTCCGCTTCTTTCGCTAGGCGCGCCGCCCTCAATTGGCATGAAGTGCAGCCGCTAGGAGTTATCGTCTTGTTGCTTTCACTTCCTCCCCGATAAAACGTGGTAGTGAAGGTCTTTGTGGATTGCTCGCCAGTCTGATACTTGGCTAGCGTTTCTTGCCATTCGTCGTCAGATATTTGTCCGGCTTTCTTCAAAAGCACGACTGAGCCGGTCTTATCGATGATTGCGGTAAAGGGGAATACCTTGGCCCGAAAGGCTTTTGCTACCTTCTTGCCGTACTTGGTGCTGGCATCAACGTGGCACAATTGATAGGACTCGAGCAATTTGCCTTGTTCGCCTTCAATCTCAAATTGTTCAGTTTCTATGGCCTCCTTGGGATCGCCGGGGACGTCTAGAACTACCAACAAGGGACGATCGTCCTGACGTGTAGCTGCCAGGGCCTTGCCATAGTCGGCTTGCCACTGGACCGCGTCGGCTCCAGAAGAACTAGCATTGGCAGTAAGGGCACTAACAGCGATTGATACGGCAGTCACAAAACTGACCATTTTCACACTCCTTTTTTGTAGCGAGAAGCCTTTCGGATGGAGTATCCCTAACTCACATCTCGGCTATAAGAACCGTGAATGCAATCCGTAACATTCTCGCTGGTTTTTTGCAAAATCACGCAGCTTTAAGGCGCTTCAGTAAAGACGCGACTCCGTTCTGACTGAATCTGCAACTGAGGTGGGAAGGTAATGGAGGGATGCTTTGAGGCACTGTCCTCGGGCAGGGATGTGGCGAACGCCCCCCTGGCGTTACGCCCTAAACGTCGTAGGGGTGAATTGTCACCAAATGGCTGCTGTTTTCAAGACCGCAAGCAGTGCCGCCGCTATTCGACAACAAAGAACAACACTTAAGTCGCTGTGAGCAAATGGCTTATGGCAAGCAGGGCGAACCACTGCTGCTGGCTAATTCGAGCCCAAAGTCACTGGAATGTCCATTTGTGTGCCATCTCTCGAGATGGTCACTTGAATGACGTCGCCAGGACGGTACTCCCAAATCTTATCTCGGAATTGGACACCGCTACGCATCGGAGCGCCATCGACCGCCAGGATCCGGTCGGCGTGCGACCGATCGATCGTTTCGGTTTCATAGACTACCGCCCCTCGTCGACGACGCGACACGACACGCCGGAAGCCCTGGAGGCCCGACTGGTCAGCCGGTCCATTGGGTGTCATCCGGGCGATGACGAGGCCGGTTTCTGTTTCCATAACGTGAGTAATACCGATATCCGCATGTACGATTCGACCATGTTCGACCAATTCGGGTACGATTCGTTTGATGCGATCGATCGGGATGCCAAAGCCGACACCCGAGTTCTGGCCCGTTTTGCTCGCTATCGCTACGCACATACCGATCATCCGGCTTCCTGAGTCGAGCAGCGGTCCGCCCGAGTTGCCCGGATTCATTGCCGCATCGGTTTGGATGAGCGATTCCATCTCGTGGCCTTCCTCCCGGCTGGGCAAGTTACGATTCAAACTGGATATGATTCCCGTGGTCAGGGTACCGTCCCAGCTGAAGGGATTGCCAAGTACATAAACGCGTTGCCCTACCCGCAAGTTGTCGGAGCGACCCATGGCTATAGGATACAATTCCTCTGGAGGAGCATCGATCTGCAACACGGCAATGTCTTGCACCTTGTCGTGACCCACAAGTTTCGCTGGGTAAGTTTTATTCGACGAAAGCGTGACGTCGATGTCGCGCGCGTCTTCCACGACATGGTAGTTCGTGATAATTCGGCCGCTCTTATCGAGGATCGCGCCCGATCCCGAACCCTCTGCTTCTCGTTGAAGTCTCCAAATGTGGTCGATCTGGACGGTTCGAGTGCTAATGTTCACAACACTAGGATTGGATTGTTCGTAAACGCGCACATTGGTTTGCTCCTCAGAAGTTAGCTGCGGGGAGACCGCGGGCTGGTTTTCCCACGGGCTAGCTGGTGCCGCCTGGACAGGACTTGTCCCTAGAGGTTTCATGAGGTTCTTGTCGGACGTTAGACGACCAATCGTTACACCGACAAAAATACAGAGGGCGCACGAGATGAAGAAACGGTTCATTGCAGGACTCCACGAAATAAATCTGTCAGTGAAACCAATCGGTTCTTCTACGATCCTTGCCAATCAGACGTTCGAAGACAAGGCCGCCTGCATGAGAAAATGCAGACAAGCTAGCCTGAGCAGACAGAAGCGACCTACTCGGTCTACGGCAACTGGAATGGGAACAAACGAGGAACTATTACCAAGGCCGATACTGTCATCAGCAGAGCCAGTGGCCAGCCAACTTTCCAATAGTCACGAGGCTGATAACCTCCGGGGCCCATCACCATTAGATTGGTCTGATAACCGATGGGTGTGACAAAACTAAGGCTTGCCGCAAGTGTCACGGCGATAATAAACGGTCGCGGATCGTAGCCGCCTACGACGGCGACACTGACCGATACGGTTAACATGATACTTGCCACGGCTACATTTGTAATTGTTTCGGTGAATAGCTGAGAAACGAGGTAAATAACTGCCAGCAGGAAGTAAGGCTTCCAATCGGCCACCACTCCCAGGGCGTTCGCGATATTAATAAGGGACTCCGCCAGCCACATTGCCGCCCCACTACGATCAAGCGCTTCGCCCAAGCCCAGAGCGGCGCCAATCGTCAACAATACTTGCAAGTCGATCGCAGTACGGGCTTCCGACATCGTGAGACAGCGCGTGACGATCATGGCCAATACGACACCGATCGCGACGATTGCATGGATGTTCGGCGCCATGAGATTGCCCCACGGCACCAAATTGGGCCACAAGCTGCAGATCGTCAACCAGACAATCAGGCCTACGAACAATGAACCGGCTAGAATCGCCCGATCATGCCGCCGGGCGGTCGTGCTGCCAACTTTGCTGACCAAGTAAAAGTCGCGGCTGTGTCTGTGCGACTCGACGAATTCGTTGCGTGTTTGCAACAACAGGGTGTCGCCTGGCTCCAAACGAATGTTTCCCACTTTGTTTGTGAGTCTTTCGCCATTGCGATGAACCGCCACAACCGCGGCATTGTAACGCTTGCGAAAATCGCTCTCACGGACATTCAGCCCAATGAGCGGGGAAGTGCGCGAGAGGACTGCTTCGGTGAGCTGACGACTAGTCCGGGCGGCGGGATTCGTTTCGAACGTAGTATCGACCGCCGGAACAAGACCAGGGATCCGCTCCAGATCGGCGATCGTCGTGACGACACCTGTGAAGATTAGATGATCGCCAGACAGAATCGTGTCCTGAGGACTGACCGGTGTGATCGTTTCACTGCCGCGGTCTATCTCAATCAAGAATAGACCGGGCAGGTGGCGTAGCCCGGCATCCTGGACCGTCTTGCCGATCAACGGGCAAGAACCTTCCACCTGCATTTCTAGAAGATATTCGCGGCGACGCTCGTCGAACTGCTCGATTAGTTCAGTACGATCCGGGAGCCTCCGTGAGGCGACCACCAGCATGTAAATAACACCCAGGCACGCCAGCGGGACACCGACTCCAGTGATTTCGAAAAAGCTCAATTCGCCGATGCGTGCGGCTAATTCGGGATCTTTGCCATTGGCGCTGGCCATCGCGGCTAACTTGCCATTGATCACGAGAGTCGTGCTAGTGCCTATCAGTGTGCAAACACCTCCTAGGATCGTCAAATAGCTGAGCGGCATGAGGAGTCTCGATGGAGAGATGTTGCGCTTCCGGCACCAGTCGACCACCACCGGAGCCATCATAGCCACCAATGGTGTATTCAGCACAAAGGCTGAAACTGGCACGACTGCCGTCAATCGCAACAATGCTCCGTGTTCGCTGGTAGCTTTGCCCAAGAGTCGATTGCTAATCCAATCCAATACGCCCGTTGCACGCAAGCCGGCCGAAGCGGCGAAAAGAGCTCCGATCAAGATAACCGCTTTGCTGGAAAATCCTGCAAGCGCCTGCTCAGTGCTAATCACGCCGGCCATAGTCACAATCACGAGACCGCCCAGAAAGAGCAGCTCGACCGACACAGAGCGCCACAACTGCATCGCCACAAACACGGCGAAAGTTGTTCCCAAGGCAATCCATCCTTGGTGATTAAGTTGACCTACGCCGGCTGCCTGTTGAGCAACGACCAGAGGCATATCGAACGCGAAGATGGGCACGGCGGTATCTAGATCCTAGAGAAAAAGTCGTAACTGGATGGAGCTCGGAATTCCTGGCTGCGCGGCACAGCCTTGGTGCTGTAAAGATTCATCTTGTGTACGGACAGTGCCAAACGATGTCATTGAGTCCGCTTGTTATGGCTACCAAGTATGGCGTCCGACGGGTTCACAGGACAGAGAGGACCTGAGTTACGGCTCAAAAGGTTCACCAAGTAGTTTTCTTTGTCGAATTGTTTCGCGGGCAATCCCTGAGCACGTGCGGAGCTTAGCTGGTTTAGTGAGGAAAGCTCTCGCATAACTTTCAAGGAGGCAGCAGACACCAAATTTACGCCCGTTGTACCCTTATTTCGGGCTGTAAGGCCCCTGCGGAATAGGGGGCTAGGCTTTTTTGGGGGCTAGGCCCTCATACCGCTGGCCCGCCTATTCGGGGCCGATTCTGCCTACTTTATTGTGGAAAGCTCGCTCCGGACAGCCTAAACTAAGTACATATGGTAATTTATGGTAATTCTCCCGGCAGCGATGAGGCATTTGCTGCGCTGGTACGGCTATCTTTTCGGAACGGATAGATCGCGGCGCAGATGGTACAGAACTGGAGCGCTCCAATGCGTATTCTTCGATCGTTTGCAGTGTATTCGACTGCGGCAACTTTGCTAACAGCAACCTTACTCTCATTGCCAACTTGGGCTGAGAACACCTCGCGTTTGGCCACTTTTGCGCAAGATGGTCGGACCTACTACGCGCTAAGCCTGACGCCGGAGATCGCGATTCGTGAAGCTGAATCTAGCTCAGTGGTCGTGCTCTTCGACACATCGGCTAGCCAACAAGGTGCGTATCGCGAGGCGGCGCTGGCCGCCTTGGAAGTAGCGCTCAGCGAAATGCGCAGTAGCGACCAGCTCGAGCTGTGGGCAGTCGACCTAGATGCAAAACCTATGACGACCGATTGGGTTCAGCCTGGCAGCGATGAACTAGGCGCGGCAATGGATCGCCTGAGGGAAATTGTGCCTCTCGGTTCGACTGACATGGCCAAGGCTCTTAGCGCCGCAGCTACGACTCTTTCACAAACAGATTCCGGCCAACGCTCCGTGATTTATATCGGCGATGGTCTCAGCGTAGCCAATTTGCTGGACACCGCCGCCCTGAGCGATCTGGTCGAGCAACTCCGCGAATCACGAGTGAGTGTCTCCAGCCATGCTGTTGGCCCAAAGACCGATTCCCAGTTGCTTGCCGTGTTAGCGAATCAGACTGGTGGCAATTTGTATGTGCAGCCTCCTCTGGTTTGGCGTGATGAACAGGCAGGTGTTAGCAAACAGCAAGCCCACGCCGAAAATACTCGTAATGCCCAACTCGGCGGCAAGGCTTTGGCCGAGTGGGTACGAGCAACCGTCCTCTGGCCTGTGCGAGCCGATCTCGATGTCGCGTTGGGGCAGACCTACCCCGCTGCGCTGCCGCCCATTCGCGCTGATCGCGACACAATCTTGGTTGGCGTATCTCCGGTGGAACTACCCGATGCTGTCAGTATTAACCTTGTAGCCGAAGGCCACTACGGACAAACGCCATTGGCTTGGACCGTTCGGTCTGAAGATTCCCAGGAAGACAATTCATATTTGACCAAGATCATTGAGCTGGCTCAAAACGATGAGGGGCTCTCGCTGCCGACTGTTGGCTCCGAGGGACTTGCCGAGACGGCAAGACTCGTAGGCGCGCACGTCGATCAACTCACTGATCTGGCTGAACGAGCAGCAACCTCGGGCGACCAACAGACAGCTGGGCGAATCGCACAAGCTGTGTTGCGAGTCGATCCGGGCAACGTGCGAGCGCAAACAGTTCAGCACGTGGCTGATGAGCAAGCTTCGTCCGAGGAAAACATCCTTTTAGTGCCACCAAATACCGGGATTGTCGAGGATGTCAATCTCTTGGAGGAAGTTGCTGACAGCTCCACATTGCTTGATAAGGTTGAGCAAGAGCGCCGTGTGATCGCCGAGATGCTTTCGAAGGAAGTTGAAAATGGCGTGATCGATGCACGTACGACAATGTCCAGTGACCCGCGGAAAGCCATCCAGGATTTAAAGCTCTCGCTGGAGAGCATCCGACGGGCTCCTGATTTAGACGCAGCCAAGCGGGCCGAGTTGATCAGCAAGCTGCTAACAGCCCTGAAGGAGGCCCGCTATCAATCCTCGCTTAAAGATGAAACCGATCGGCTGAGGCAGGAAGAGCTGGCCTCGATACGGGAGCGAAAGTCTCTCAACGAACGGCTAGCTAGAAACATCGAAAAAGAAAAACAGTTGATGAGCAGGTTTGACGCTCTGATTGACGAAGGTAAATACCTGGAGGCACAGGAAGTCGCTCAGATCGTTGAAGAAATTGACCCTCACGGCGTTACACCGCGAGTCGCCACGCACTGGTCTCGACTTAAACGCAACCACCATCTTCAACAAGTAGCCCGCGCTGCGCGGTGGCAGGGATTTTTCGACACCATGTATCAGGTCGATTTGTCGAGTATCCCTACTCCAGACAATCCACCAATAATCTATCCCGACGCAGAGTACTGGCAGGATTTGACCAATCGTCGGAAGAAGTACGCCTCAGTTGACCTTAGTGCAAGCAGCGATGCGGAAGAGCGGATCCAAAGCGCCCTGCGTGAGCCACTCAAAGCGCCATTAGATTTTACTGAGCAACCACTTAACGAAATCATCGAGACGTTGGAGGAAGAATACGAAATTCCGATTGAATTCGACAATGCGGCACTCGACGAAGTGGCTATCAGTCCTGAAGCAGAGGTCACGGTCAACTATCGCAACATCACTCTGCGTTCCGCACTGAATCTCATGCTCAAGCAACCCGGCCTCGAGGATCTAACCTACGTGATTGACGAAGAAGTGTTGTTGATCACGACGATTGATCGAGCCGACGCCACTTTGAAGGTTAAGGTCTATCCCGTGGCCGACCTGGTATTGCCCGTTCAGAACCTGGGCATCGGCGGTATTGGCGGCGGCGGTGGCGGCGGCGGCGGCCTTGGCGGCGGTGGCGGCGGCGGTCTTGGTGGCGGTGGCGGCGGCCAAGGCGGTGGTGGCGGCGGCTTTGGCGGAGGCGGCGGTGGCCAAGGCGGCGGTGGCGGCGGCTTCTTCAATGTAGCCGACGAAATCGAGGCCAGCGCAGAACCCGAGCATACGGGCACGCTCATCATCAATAGAGAAATAGACGCCATCTCCACAGACGAGGACAGCGACGCGATCAGCACCGTTGAGGATGTTTCCAGCAGCGAATTAACCACTGGGGACTCTGCGCCCGCACAACATTGGGCCCAGCGGTTTTCTAGCGGTCACCTCGACCCGGCGGCGGTTCGCAAAGCCACCCGCGACCTCATGAAGCAGGGAGACTACGAGGAAGTAATTGCATTGGTTCAAGCAGCTCTGCGCCACGGGCAGGCTCAGTCGTGGATGTATGAATCTCTGGGCATCGCCATGGAACTGTCGGGCCGAGACAAAGCTGAAATTGAGCGGACGATTATGTCGGCTTGCGATTTTAGTAGTAGTTCTGACGAGCTGATGCTCATCGCACAGTATCTTTCGCGAATTGAGCTAGAGAGCCGCGCCATTGATGTATATCGCCAGGTGATCAAGCTCTCGCCTCTCGATTACGAAGCGTATGCTCTGGCCTTGCAGGCCGCGCAGCGCGTGGAAGATAAGGCGGCGATACGCTGGGCTACACTCGGCGTTCTAAAGCACTCCTGGCCACGCGACCAGCAGGAAATTTTCAATACGGCCCGACGCATTGCTCTCGCGACCTTGGAGGACTTGAAACAATCGGGCGACCAGAATGAGCACGATGCTTATCAGGCTGAAGTCATGCACGCCTTGAGTCGCGACGTGGTTGTCAAAATTAGTTGGTCAGGCGATGCAGACGTCGATCTGATCGTCGAAGAGCCCGGCGGGACGATTTGCTCGCTTCACGAACCGCGTTCGATCGGCGGCGGTGCCGTCTCGGGCGATTCCTACGCAGGCTACGAGGAGCAAGCCAAGCAGGGTTTCAGCGAAGAATATGTCTGCGCTAAGGCCTTCCCAGGCGAATATCGTGTCCGAGTACGTAAGGTGTGGGGAGAGGTCGTTGCCGGTAAAGTGTCGGTCGACATTACATTGCATCAGGGCACAGATCACGCTCTCCACGAACGGCAATACATCCAGGTGTTCGACGACGAAGATGCAATGATCGTATTTCAGCTTGACGATGGACGTCGGGAACAACCCTTAGAGGAGCAACAGCTACAAGTGGCTATCCGTCGTCAGGAGGCGATCAGCAGGGCAGTTTTGGCGCAGCAGATAGCTGGTCTGAGTGATCCGACTGCCTTGCGAGGACTCAGCCGTGAGGAAGCTTTCCGGCGTCGCCTTGCTCTAGGTGGCGGTGGTGCAGTCGGCTTTCAGCCGGTCATCATCACACTGCCTGCCGGTACACAGATGGTCGCCACAGGCGTAATCTCGGCTGATCGGCGCTATGTGCGAATTTCGTCAGCGCCATCGTTTACTGGTATTGGCGACGTGACGACCTTCACCTTTGCTGGTGCGGCTCAGCAAACCGGCGGTGGCGGCGGTGGAGGCGGTCCAACAGGTGGCGGAGGCGGTGGCATCTAGCGACGAAGTGCTTATCAGCTTGGCATGGGCCAACCCGATCCCAGTGTTTCTTGCTGCCACCGACTAATCTGCGCGATGCCTTGTTGAGCAAGAGCAATCAGAGCAAACAATTGCTGCTGATCGAAAGTTGCTTCCTCGCCCGATCCTTGCACCTCGACGAAGCGTTCCTGACCGGTCATCACGACGTTCATGTCGACATCAGCTCGCACGTCTTCCTGATAGTCGAGATCCAATAGCGCAACACCATCGACAATCCCTACGCTCGTAGCCGCTACAGTATCGACGATGGGCGTTCCGGCTGCATCAGCTAGTTCAGGGGTCGCCCGCAATGCCTCGACCAAAGCGACAAAGCCCCCTGTGATACTCGCAGTGCGTGTACCCCCGTCGGCAAGTAGGACGTCGCAATCGACGGTAATAGTGCGTTCCCCCAGTGCCGCTAAATCAACGACTGCCCTTAGACTGCGACCGATAAGTCGCTGGATTTCAGAAGTGCGGCCATCGAGCTTGACGCCACGGTCTCGCCGTTTACGGGGAGTAGTACTTCCTGGGAGCATGTTGTATTCGGCGGTGACCCAACCTTTGCCTTTCCCTGCCAGCCAAGGTGGAACATCCGCATCAACGCTGGCCGTGCAGAGCACTGTCGTGTCTCCAGTACGCACTAGCACACGACCAGGAGCGGCACCAGGCACATCGCGATCTAACACAAACGATCGCGGCACGTTGGGATCGCGCTGATTGCTTCTAGATTCCATTCGTATACATCTCCTCTAGCGTTAACTTTGTGCTGCGAGTAGCCAGGCCAACACGCCCTTTTGAGCATGCATGCGATTAGCCGCCTGTTCGACGACTACACTGTTGGGGCTGTCCAGCACTTCGTCGGTGACCTCTTCGCCTCGGTGTGCAGGCAGGCAGTGCATAAATATCGCGTCAGAGGAAGCCTCGGACATCAACTTCGAGTTCACTTGATAAGGCGCGAAATCAAGTTTGCGTTTTTCTTGCTCACTCTCCTGACCCATGCTGGCCCAAACGTCGGTATAAACTGCCGCGGCGCCGCAAACCGCTGCATGGGGATCAGTGGAATGACTGAACTTCATTCCAGGACACTGCTCGTTGAGCTTCGCAATGAAATCCGTTGGAAATTCGTAGCCGGGTGGCGTGGCCGCAGAGAACTCGACACCCAGCCGTCCGCAAGCCACTGCCACACTTCGGGCAACATTGTTCGCGTCTCCGACCCAAGCCAACTTAGTCCCTTCCAGCGTATCGACTCTCTCTCTTAGAGTGAATAAATCGGCCAAAGCCTGACAGGGATGCGAAAGCTCTGTCAGGCCATTGATGACTGGGCAGGAAGAATGTTGTGCCACGCTTTCGACAGTGGCGTGAAGCTTGGAGCGAAATACGATCACGTCGACATATTCACTAAGTACGCGAGTGAAGTCGTCGATACGTTCTCGCTTTCCAAATCCAACGTCGTCGCCAAGCATCATACTGCTGCCGCCCAGATGGATCATTCCGGCTTGAAAACTCACTCGCGTTCGTAGCGATGGTTTTTCAAAAAGCAGAGCCATCACCCGCCCAGGCAGGAGCGGTTCGCGAATACCCGCCGCACACTTTTCCTTTAGGTCTTCTGCCAGGGCAAAGATGCGCAGGATCTCTTCTTTCGACAGATCGGAGATTTTTAGCACGTGTTTCATGACATTACTCTTGTCCACTCAATCTGATCCAAGGCAGTTCTTAATGCGGCAACTGACGCAGAGCCTTTACAAGTATTTCGCAGCCTTCCTGGAGCTGGCCATCGGTAAGTGTTAGCGCTGGCAATAGCCGGATCACGTTGCCTTGAGTGCAGTTAATTAATAAACGGTGCTCCAAGCAATGCTGAACGAGCGGAGTCGCGTCGACGTTTAGCTCGATGCCGATCATTACGCCGAGTACCCGTACTTCCGAGACAAATGGCAACTCTTTGACCAGCGGCTCGAAGTGGTTGCGAAACGCTTCGCCCAGAACGACTGCACGGTCGAGCAAGTCCTCGTTTTCGATCGTCTCTATTGTGGCAATGCCGGCGGCTGCGGCGATGGGATTGCCGCCAAATGTGGCCGCATGCATGCCAGGACGGAGGCTGGGGGCGATCTCCTTCCGAGTAAGTAGAGCAGCGCCTGCGATCCCGCCGCAGAGACTCTTGGCAAGCGTCATAATGTCGGGTTCGACACCGAAGTGTTCGTACGCAAACCACTTTCCCGTGCGTCCGCAGCCGGCTTGTACTTCGTCAAAGATCAACAGCAGTTCGTGTTGATCGGCAATCTCGCGTAGGCCAGAGAGAAACCCTTCGGGCGGAATGCGGATTCCGCCTTCACCTTGAATCGGCTCGACCATGATGGCCACGGTTTCGGAGTCGACTTTTTTTCGAACTGCTTCCAAATCTCCAAAAGGGGCGTAGGAAAATCCAGGGAGCAGTGGTCCGATATCTTCGTGATATTTTGGCTGAGCGGTCGCCGACGTAGCCGCGTAGGTGCGGCCGTGAAAACCGCCTTCAAACGTGATAATTTTATGCCTCGAGTCAGATGCATGCAGTCGAGCGAGCTTGATGGCCGCTTCGTTAGCTTCGGCTCCCGAATTGCAGAAGAACGCTTGCCCGCCAAAGCTGCGCTCGCTTAGCAACTTTGCCCATTGTCCCTGCAGTTCGGTGTGCCAAGTGTTGGGTACATGTATCAGTTGGGCAACCTGCTTCTGAACCGCCTCAACCACGGTCGGTGGACAATGGCCCAGCAGATTGCAGCCCCAGCCAGGGAAGAAATCGAGATAACGGTTCCCCTGATCGTCCCAGACCCAGGAGCCTTCGCCGCGCGTTAAAGCCACAGGAAATCGGCCGTAGTTCGGCACGACATATTCCTGAAATAGCTGAGCTATACTGGGCTCCATGCTTTGTTGGGCTGTGGTTGTCACGAAAGATTCCTTGAGAGGGATATCTGACTGAATGCTGTTGATGACAGTCCGCTGGCTAGGCAGGTTCAGACACAATCTGAGTACCGACGCCTTTGTTGGTATAGATTTCTAGTAGAAGCGAGTGCCGCATACGACCGTCGATAATGTGGATCTTTCGGACGCCCTTGGCCAACGTGTCCAGACAGGCCTCGACCTTTGGGATCATACCAGCGTCAACATGTCCATCGGTAATCAGTTGCCGCGCTTCGCTCGATCGAAGTGTGTGGATAAGTGATTCAGGGTCGTCCTTCGAGCGTCGCACACCGTTGACATCGCTAAGGAAAACTAGTTTTTCAGCTCCAACGGCCTGAGCGACGGCAGTGGCAGCAGTATCGGCATTGACGTTGAGTCGCTCACCCGCTGGACCTTCACACATTGAGGGGATCACCGGCACCTGACCGGCATATGTGAGGTTGTCGAGAGTCTCTCGATCAACACGCGTCACCATGCCAACGGAACCCAGGTCGATCTCACCTCCGTCATCATCAGCCAGCTTCAGTCGTTCTCCAAACAATACGTTGTCGTTGGTGGCCCCGGTAAAATTCAGTGGCATCGCGCGACCGCCGAACTCTTCGATTCGCTCGGCGAGGTATTCGTTCGTTTCGCCAGCCAAGACTCGTTCGACGATATCGAGGGTTGCTCTGTCTGTGAATCGTCTGCCCTGTATGAAACGAGGTTCGATGTTGGCCTCGGCCATCGCACGGCTAATAGCCGCTCCGCCACCATGAACCACGATTGGCCGCATGCCTACCGTTTCCATAAAAACGATGTCTACTAGCAAATGGCGGAGCGCTTCGGGATCCTCCATCACGCTGCCGCCGAGCTTGATGACCGTGACTTTATCGCGAAACTGGCGGATCCAGCCCATCGCTTCGATGAGAACATCGGCCTTTTGTATCGCGTCTTGCAAGACAGGTGTCCTTAGTTGTGAGTGAGGTGGAAGGTTCTGAGAGGCGGGCTCAATGAGGGAGACACTCACGATCGGTCCTAGGTTGTGGGGGGAGTACGCCAGAGGCAGGGGAAATGGCGAATCTCTCATTTTAGCGCCTTGTAACGCCGGGCGGAAGAGCCCCCAGACCCGGCCCTGGTAGGCGGCAGACTTTCATGGCAAGATGAGGGCCTAATTCGATTTGCCCGCTATCTCCAGCCTTACAGAACGTCTGAGTTCGAAATATGCCTGCTGCTTCCAGTTGCGACCCTGCTCTGGCTATCGTCCTGGCCGCCGGCCAGGGGACCCGTATGAAATCGGAACTGCCCAAAGTACTCGTTCCTGTGGGAGGCCGGCCAATGGTGCGGTACGTCATTGACGCCGTAACTGATGCCGGTATCGAACGATCGGTGGTGGTGATCGGCTATCGGGCCGACTTAGTGAGGGCTGAGTTCGACGGAGAGGCAAACGTCAGTTTCGCCGAACAACGCGAGCAACTTGGCACAGGCCACGCCGTGATGATGTGCCGCGACCAGCTCGCGGATCACACTGGTCCAGTGCTGGTTATCGCGGGTGATTCGCCCATGTTGCAGGCGAGTTCGATCCAAAAACTTCTCGACGCGTATTCGGAAGGCAATTACTCATGCCTACTGGGGACCGTAGAGCGAGAGGATCCCACTGGCTACGGCCGGATAGTGAGGGATAGCAATGGAAGCTTTATCGGTATCGTAGAAGAGAAAGATGCCAATGATGCCCAGCGGGCTATCCGCGAAATCAACGTCAGCACATATCTATTCGATTCCCAAGAGCTACTAAAAGCGCTCGATAAGTTGACCGACCAGAATGCCCAGGGAGAATATTACATCACCGACTGCCCAGCGATCCTGCTGGAAACAGGAAAGAACGTACAGGCTTTAAAGGTACTCGAACCGTGTGAAGCCTTGAGTATCAACAGCATGGAGGAGCTAGCCGAAGTTGAGATAGAGCTTCAGCGATTGGCTGGGGATCCTAGCCAGACTTCGGCAGGTTCAAAAGGCTGAACGCGGCCAGAGGATGGCGACGTAGGATCCTATATCCGAGACTATTTCATGTACCGTGCAGAATCTCGGACGAACAATTGCCACAACTGCGGGGTCTGAGTTTCAAGAGGCCGTAATTCAGGAGTGAGTATGATCGATTTCAAACTATTCAGCGGCAATGCAAATCCGGAACTTAGCAAAAGGATCGCCGAATACCTTGGCGTTGGGCTGGGTGCTATTACGATTGGTTCGTTCCCCGATGGAGAAACCTCCTGCAAAATTGATGAAGATGTCCGAGGCCGCGACGTCTATCTCATTCAGCCGACGTGCCCACCTGCGAACGAGCACTTGATGCAACTGTTGGTGATGATCGACAGTTGCAAGCGGGCCAGTGCTGAGCGCGTGACAGCGGTGATCCCTTACTTTGGCTATGCCCGACAGGATCGCAAGGACGAGGGACGCGTTCCGATCACGGCCAAGCTGGTGGCGAATCTCATAACCCGAGCCGGGGCCGACCGGGTTCTGGCGATGGATCTACATGCCGCACAGATTCAAGGTTTCTTCGACGTTCCAGTCGATCACCTCTACGCTGCCCCGGTGCTCAACGAGCACTTTCTCGGAATGAATCTATCTCCCGATGAGCTCGTGATCGTAAGTCCCGACGAAGGAAGTATTAAACGTGCCCTAGGGCACGCGAAGCGTTTGGGGGGCAGCGTTGCGATCATAGACAAACGCCGTACCAGCGCTACCAGTACCGTACAGGAAAACGTCATCGGTGGACCAGTCGACGGGAAAATCGTATTGATGTTCGACGACATGATCAGCACAGCTGGCTCTATTACAGGCGCCGCCCAAGTACTTCGTTCCCGCGGCGCTCGCGAGATTCACGTAGCAGCAACTCATGCAGTTCTGTGCGGTCCTGCTGTCGAGCGGCTTCAAGGGGCCGGACTGAGCAGCATCGTTTGCACAGATTCGAACCCGCTATCGCCTGATCAAATTTTGCCGCAGACCAAAGTGCTTACCATTGCCCCGCTGTTGGGCGAAGCGATCAAACGCATCCACCGCAATGAATCGATCAGCCGGCTGTTTCAGTGAGGACGGCTTCCGGGAGAATCGCTGTGGGAGGTGAACCGTCGATTCTCGTCGCGTTGGCGACCTACAACGAGCTTGAAAACTTGCCGTCGCTTGTCGAGGCTATACGCCGCGAGCTTCCGGATGCTGACGTTCTTGTGGTGGACGACAATTCGCCCGACGGCACAGGTCGTTGGTGCGACAAATTTGCGGCAAGCAATTCTTGGTTTTCTTGCCTTCACCGCGAAGGAAAGCAGGGGCTTGGGTCCGCGTTAGCCGTGGCGATGAATCACGCGGTTGAGGCAAATTTTCGTTTGCTGTTGACTCTCGACGGTGATTGGAGTCATCCACCAAATTGCCTGCCACAATTGGTCGAAGCTGCCGAAAAGGCCGAAGTTGTCATCGGATCGCGATACTGTCCCGGGGGACGTGTGAAGGGCTGGCCCTGGTATCGACGACTAGCTAGCAAAGTAAACAATGCGCTTTCTCGACATGTCGCGGGACTGCCTACAAGTGACAACAGTGGCAATCTACGCGCGTACGATGTTCTCCTGCTTGGCCAATTGGAATTGAGCCAATTTCAATCTGCCGGTTACTCGTTTCTCGAAGAAATACTCTGGCACCTTGGTCGGTTAAATGCACGCTTTGCGGAAGTGCCAATCACCTTCAGCAATCGGAGGGCGGGTGCTTCGAAGATTGGTCTACGTGAGGTCGGAGGAAAACTTGCCACTCTGTCACGGTTGGCATGGAGACGCTGTTTTCCCGGTTCTTAACGTTCCACAAGTGACCATCCTGACGATTCTGACGTCTGGCGACACCCCGCTAACGAGCTGTAGGCGACCTATGTTTTAACTACTAGGCGCCGCATATCTGTCGGCCGCATGGGGTAACTGTCACAAGGTCGATCGAGGGTTAGCAGATGTCAAAGAAGCGAATCGGAATCCTTACTAGCGGAGGCGACTGTCCCGGACTCAACGCCGTGATTCGTGGCGCCGTGAAAACCTCTTGGCAACTAGGATACGATTGCGTGGGCTTTCTCAAGGGCTACGAAGGCCTACACGACCCGGTGCGCTACCTTTCTCTCACTCCCAAGAACACGACCGGCATTCTAAACCAAGGTGGCACGATCCTCGGCTCGACCAACAAAGGAAGGTTTGCCGCGACGGTCGGTGTCTCCGACCGCGTAGAACTTGACCCGGAGTTGTTAAAGGGTGTTAAGACTACCATCGAACAGCTAGGAATTGAGGGTCTAGTTTGTATCGGGGGCGACGGTTCGCTTGCCGTAGCCCAGCAATTTCACGAGCAGGATATTCCGGTAGTCGGAGTTCCAAAAACGATTGACAACGATCTCTCCGCCACGGCATTCACGTTTGGTTTCGACAGCGCCGTAGAATGCGCCACAAACGCGCTCGACCGGCTGCACACTACCGCTGCCAGTCACGAACGAATCATGGTACTCGAAGTAATGGGTCGCCATGCGGGTTGGATCGCTCTGCACGCTGGCATTAGTGGTGGCGGCGACGTTATTCTCATTCCAGAAATTCCCTGGACCTACGAGGATGTCTGCCACAAGATTCTTGACCGCCAGAGCAAAGGGAAGCAGTTTACGCTCGTTGTTGTCGCTGAAGGCGCAAAGTTACCCGAGGGCGGACTCGTCAGTGAGGTGCGCAGCAACGCACAAGACAAACTAGGTGGCATTGGGCAGATAGTCGGCCGCGAGATCGAGCGTCGACTGCACCGTGAGACTCGTACCTGCGTGTTGGGCCATCTCCAGCGAGGTGGGGCCCCAACCACCTTTGATCGCGTGTTAGCTACCCAATATGGTGCTCACGCAGTACGATTAATCGTTGAACAACGTTTTGGCGAGATGGTTTGCTACCAACCGCCGGAAATTGAGAGCGTGCCGATAATCGAGGCTGTCAACCACCTGAGGCAGGTCGATCCCGATGGCTCTGCAGTTCAAGCAGCCCGCGCGTTAGGCGTCAGCTTTGGCGATCGACCAGCCGACGAAAGCCCTTTTGGCATTCGCGTTGAGAGCCCTGAGGTGGCAACTGCGGAAGACGTCGAGCTGGATGCAGAGTTTACACTCGACCTGGCGGAAGCCGCCGCAGAAGAGGCCTTGTCGTAACCTACGCTGAAGATATCCTACGTGCCTGAACGAGCTCTGGTCTCGACAGTTGCGATCTAATCGTCTGCCAACTTGCCGTGCCGGCCAACATCAGTAGAATCTGATATATGGTCTTGCATTTCTGTTTATTGGCAATTGGGAGGCTCGATGATGGCGGCGAATTCCGGTGGACAGATTGACACGGTAATGCAAGAGGATCGGGTTTTTCCGCCCAGTGCGGAATTCTCTGCCCAGGCGAGGATCAAGTCTCTTGAGGAGTACCAACAGCTCTGGGATCGCGCCAAGAACGATCCTCCCGAGTTTTGGGCTGAGCTAGCTCGTGAAGAGCTGCACTGGTTCGAGCCATTCAACGAAGCACTCGTGTGGAATGAACCCTACGCCCAATGGTTTGTCGGCGGCAAGACGAACGCCAGTTACAACTGCCTGGATCGAAACATCGCGGCTGGCCTTGGAGATCGTACGGCAATTCTCTGGGAAGGTGAGCCAGGTGACACGCGCACGCTCACCTACAGCGAACTCCATCGCGAGGTCTGCAAGTTCGCCAACTGCATGAAAAAGCTGGGGATCGGAGAAGGCGACGTAGTCTCGATCTATATGCCGATGGTCCCCGAGTTGGCCATTGCCATGCTGGCCTGTGCACGTATCGGAGCAATCCATTCAGTAATATTTGCCGGCTTCTCTGCCGAGGCGATTGCCGATCGGAACAAAGACGCCAGTGCCAAACTACAATTGACGGCCGACGCCGGCTGGCGACGCGGCAAACCATTGCCTCTTAAGAGCATTGTGGACGAAGCGCTCGCCAAGTCGCCGACCGTCGAACACTGCATCGTGCTCAATCGCGTCGATCAACAGGTAGAAATGAAGGCAGGTCGCGACCACTGGTGGCACGAACTGATGGAAGAGGCCTCCGACGCCTGTCCGGCGGAGCCGCTCGATAGCGAAACGCCACTATTCATCCTCTACACCAGCGGATCGACCGGTAAACCCAAAGGCATCAAACACACGACCGCCGGTTATAATTTATACGCCAAGAAATCGTTTGAGTGGGTTTTCGACCATCGCGGTCAAGAATTCGATGGCGATAGCGACATCTTTTGGTGCACGGCAGATTGCGGCTGGGTTACCGGGCACACGTACATCGTCTACGGACCGCTCTCGGCTGGGGCTACTTGCCTGATGTATGAAGGTGCACCGAATCAGCCTGATGAAGGTCGGTTTTGGGAGCTGGTCGAGAAGTACAAGGTGACCATCTTTTACACCGCCCCAACGGCCATTCGGGCATTTATCAAATGGGGCGACCAGCATGTCGACAAACACGACCTTTCCAGCTTGCGGTTGCTGGGTACCGTGGGCGAAGGCATCAATCCTGAAGCCTGGATGTGGTATCACGAAAAGATTGGCGGCGGGCGTTGCCCGATTGTCGACACTTGGTGGCAAACGGAAACCGGTGGCATCATGATGAGCCCGCTCCCAGGCGCGATTCCCACGAAGCCAGGTAGTTGCACTAAGCCTTTGCCCGGTATCATCCCAGCAATCGTAGATGAGGGCGGTAAGCCGGTGGACGCTAATCAAGGCGGGTGGCTGACCATCTCTCACCCATGGCCGGGCATGCTGCGAGGCATCTGGGGCGACAACGAGCGGTATGAAGAGGTCTATTGGAGCAAAGTCCCAGGAAAGTACTTGGCCGGCGACAATGCGCGCTGTGACAACGATGGCTACTACTGGATCATGGGCCGGATCGACGACGTGCTGAATGTCTCAGGTCATCGGCTCAGCACGATTGAGATTGAGAGCGCCCTAGTCTCACACACAAACGTGGCCGAGGCAGCAGCGGTTGGCCGGCCTCACGAGCTCAAAGGAGAAGCGGTCGCTGTGTTTGTTACTGTCAAAGACGTCGAGCCAAGCGACGAACTGCGTCAGGAACTTAAGCAGCATGTTCGCAAGGAAATCGGCGCCCTCGCCCAACCCGACGACATCCGCTTTACCGGCGCACTGCCAAAGACCCGCAGCGGCAAGATCATGCGGCGGCTGCTCAAAGACATCGCTTCCGGCAAGGAAACGGTGGGCGACACCACCACGTTGGAAGACTACAGCGTGCTAGCCAGCCTGCGAGAAGACGAAGAGTAGTAAGGCTATTATCGCGCTGAACTTACGCTATGGTGTCAGTTCACCGCTGGTTGTGCGGACTCTCGGAAGCTTGGGTTGCCTCTGATTTGGTCCAGCCACCTAGGCTCAATATTGCGTGCTAACTGGAAGCGCAATCTGGGAAATTGATCCTGCACAACCTCGAAGGCTGCCCGTCAACGACAACTATGTTCTCAGAAATTATCCAGATTTTCCGAGCGATAGCTTACTGAGCAAGCTAATTTTGATTGCGGTGATGTGTATCGACATGGTGCTTAAGGAGTAACGAAACTGCGATGATACACTTTTTTATCGGCACTAAAGCGCAGTTCATCAAAATGGCACCGCTGATGATCGAAATGCGCGAGCGCGATGTTCCGTACCGCCATGTCGATTCTGGTCAGCATGCTGAGATCACTCGTTCGCTACACGAAGTTTTCCACATGCCGAAACCGGACGTAAGCCTCCGCGACGAATCGGGCGACATTGTTTCGATTCTCCAAGCAATTACTTGGTACACGAAGCACCTGGGCTCATGCTATGTGGCACGTAAGCGTTTGCGGGCAGAGGTTTTTCCGGGCGGAGGAATCTGCCTTATTCATGGCGATACGCTCAGTACGCTACTTGGCATGCAAATGGCTCGTGCGGCTGGGCTGAAGGTCGCCCACGTCGAGGCAGGATTACGTAGCCACTGTCTGTGGGAACCGTTCCCCGAAGAATTGATCCGGATTCGCTGTATGCGCAAGAGCGATTTGCTGTTCGCCCCATCGGACCAAGCACTCGAAAACCTGAAACAAATGAAGCTGCGAGGAGAAATCGTTCGTGCTCCGGGCAATACGGTGGCCGACGCTTTGCGCTTAATGGACACACAGCAGCGAGACGTTGACGTACCGACTGAACCATTTGCACTGGCCACTTGCCATCGGTTGGAGACGATTTCCAAACGCGATCGACTGCGGAATGTGGTTAAGCTCTTGAACCAAGCCGCGAAAATTTGGCCGGTCGTGTTTGTCACCCACAAGCCCACTTACCGCTACTTAGAAAAGTTTGGTTTGCGCGAATCAATTGACCCGAGAATCGATTGCCGAGGTATGCAAGATTACGCTTCGTTTGTATCACTACAGAAACGGGCGAAAGTGGTTCTCACCGATGGTGGGAGCATTCAAGAAGAGTGCGGGTATCTGGGTAAACCGTGTCTTGTGCTACGAGGCGTGACCGAGCGCTCGGACGGCATTGGCACTACGGCCCGTCTTTGGGATTTTGACGATCAAGTCGCCGAGGATTTCTTTGCTTGGGCGGAATCGTACGAACCTGCTGCTGCACAGCTCGACGTGCAACCCTCAAAAGCTATCGTCGACAAGCTGTGCGAACTGGGGTATTGCAAGTGACAGCTGCCCGACTCTTTTGTTTTCGATTGGATGTCGACACTCACCTGGGTGTCGGCCAGGGGATGACGAACTTGCTGAAGCTTGCTAATGAGGAAGCAGATGCTCGCTTCACTTTTTTTGCCAACATGGGACGGGCCGTATCACGAGGTACATCGTTTCGCGAGTTATTTAGCAAATCTGAAGCCGGACGGCAGCCAGAGCAGCCGACGAACAAGTTTTCATCGCGACAAAGACTCGGCACGTCAGGATTCCTTGTGGCGGCCCTGCTGAATCCTCGCGTAGGTGCCGCTCATGGTGGACAGCTTAGAGAGGCCGTCCGTAGTGGCCACGAGGTCGGCTTACACGGCGGACTTAATCACGCCATCTGGATGCGAGAAGCGCACTTATGGAATTCGCAGCGCACCAGTGCAGAAATCGATTGGGGGCTAGCCCGCCTGAAAGAAGCAGGAATAGAGTCGTCTCTTGGGTTCTCTTCTCCTGGTTGGAATACTCCGCCTGACTGTACCGACATTCTAAGTCAACGCGGCTTCAGTTACCTGGCCGACATCCATGATCCCGATCGTCAATCAATCTCCGTCGATCATACGACCGGTTTGCGCCTTGTGCCTACAACCATTGTGGGCGAGCCAGGGGGCATAGGGTACGTGGAATTTCTCCGTTCTCAAAACCTCGATGATCGGGAAATACTGGAAGAGTTTAGCCGCCAATTGGAAGGCAAGCAGCTAGCTGTAGTTTATGACCATCCCGCTTACGTCGGGCGGCACGAACTCGAAATCGTTTGCAAGATGTTTCGCATTGCTCGCGACAAGGGATTTGAGATCGCCACGATAACTGAAGCTGTCCAGACACTGTCGTTAGACGATTGAATTTCTATTTGTAGTCGAATTGGTTCATCCCGTCGCTGCAAATCGTCTCAATTAGCTTAAGGTTATGGCTGCCGAAAAATTCCGGCCAAGTGATGCTTCGATTGCCGCGCGGCTGATATTGCACGTTTAGCCAGGGCGTAATGTCGTTTTCATGACGAATCCCCAGTCGCTCGGCCAATTCCACAAGCACTTCCCGTTTATTTTCGTTGAACTTCTCGTATTGCACTAACTGTATCCGCTGGCGATTGGCAAGGTATATTTCGGCTGCCCGGTTCCAGCGGTGGGCGAGCTGCTCTATATAGTTCTCGCAATCAATATCTAGCCAAGTGTTGTCAATAACGTGGCGCCAACCTCTCCCGACCGAAATTGCCCGAAAGCTCTGATCTCCGTCGCCGGGTAGATCGAGTCGGTTGAGAATGCTGCGGATATTGTCTCGCGGGTCTCGAATAATACCTACGAATTGTCCCTCAGGAAACCGACGATGAAGTGCATCGACCACAAACAGAAGTTGGTTTTCCTTGATGATGCGCCGGGAGAAAGCAACTCTGTTTTGATTAACAAAAACCTCCATTGGCAATTGGCCAGAGTAAACCTGGTCGAACTGCGGGCGATGGATTTGACGCTTCAGCTCCAACGACACGGGCAATCCTGAGAGCTCACCCAGCAGCGCGGCAACGGCCGTGGTACCCGCTTTATGATTGCCCAAGACAAAGATTGGCTGCTCTTCAACTCGAACCGAGGAAAACGCCCTCTGTCCAAAATCGATAAGCTCGTAACCAGCGTGCTTTACATAGTTCGGCACGAAGGGAGACAGTTTGTTCATCAAAGGGCGGAAGGGAAACTGCACGAAAAGACTCCAAATAACTCGTAAGCACCCATCTCAAATGTTCGATTTCGAGTAGATATAGAAATCAGCTTTTGACGTATCATCCGGCCGCGAGGCGATAAAAGGGTATCGGTTAGCGATCTGTTCGCTCAACAGCCAATCAGGAAAATTCTCTTCAACAGTATCTACGAAATTGCGGCGACGTACATGGGCGAGCATTTGCGGCTCTTCACAATTACTCGAGTAGATAATGACATATTGTTTAGCGGAGCCGAACAAGTGGCGAAGATGCGCCTCGAATGTCTCGTCTTCCACTAAGTGGTAGATTACATCTAGCGATAACGATAAGTCCGCCCTAAATCGCTCATCGTTGCATTCAAATTCGCTTGCGAAGTATTGGTGAAACTCTTTCGAGTCATCGCCTTGATAACGATTTCGGCAAGACTCAACGGCAGTTGCTGCCACATCCATTCCCACGTACCGTGGGTATTGTGCCAACGACAACTGATGGCCGTCTCCGCAGCCGAACTCAATAACCGATTGAATTTTGCGATCGGTGACAAACTTATTCAGTATCTCGGCTTTGAACTTAGCCAATCGACTATAGGAGCCGGCACCACTGTCGCCACCTCGGCGATAGCGATCTTCCCAATAATTCGCCGAACCTTGAAATGACCGCTGCGACCGAACGGCCAACATCTTGTGAACTAGGTTTCGCAGCAATGGAACGCGATTGATGAGTGATTTGAGCATTAGAATCCATCGCTAGTGGGGGTCTGACCCAATGGCTCTCGGTAACCATCGACCTCTGATCGCCCATTGTCTCGAAAGTCAAATTCCTAATGGCGACTACTATTATCTTTAATACCCAAGTCTCGCGGCAATACTTCCAGAGATCTGTTGATATTGCTTTAACAGTTCATCATCCCAGGAATCCGGACTCGGAAAATCGAAACTACTGGTTTCGTGGATTTTCTTTTCAAGAATATCGGCTGGAACAGAGCATTCAAACTTCTTGTCGTTAAATGTTGTGGTAAATTCCAGTAGGTTACACAGATTGTCATATCTGTCTCTTGACTCAAAAAGATCTTCGAATTTTGTCACCCGACTGTTTTCATCTCCTTGGACTTCTCTAACCATAGTTTCATACTGAGTCTTGTATGTCCAACATACTCTCTGAAACCGATTAAAGTGCCTCCATTTCTGTTTATACTCGTCGTCACCTATTAACGCAGGGGTAAGTCTGCCTAAGCCAGAAAGGGTCACCAAGTCCAGCCGGCCAAACAATGCACTTCGGTTCATCACGGAAGTCGCCCAGCTCTTCGGATTCCTCGGTAAGACGATGATTCTGTAATTCGCGTAGAGACTTCTGATAGCCGGAATGCAACCGTACCAGCCTCCGTATGATTCAATAATCAACTCTTTATCAATACTCTCATAGTACTTTCTGCGTTGGGCAATAAGACTTTGTTGCACATCTTCAAGGTTGTATTTTCCAGAGAGATAATTCTGCGAGAGGTTACGAATACCTGTTGTTTGAAGAATCTTACCAAGGAAGATCTGATATAGCCCAAAGACCTTAATTTTTTTCCAGAAATCAGAAAATCCGCGTCGTGGTACAAAAACGTCGGGTTCATGCACAGAGAAAGAGTTATCGATAACTTTGGAAAGGGTCTCTCCGAGAAATCTGGTGCCGGTTCTGCCTCCTGATACGATGAATACAAAATATTTATCTTTGAAAGGATCCATATTAAGTCGATCGGTTTAAGATGCGCTCCTTTGCGACGATGTCCTTCGTAGTCGCCGCGGTCCTCCCGGAGAATCGACGGAACACCCGTTTGCAAGAACCGCTCTAATCTCCGTTCGAGTCGGGAGTCAACGCGTACGATCTGCGGCGTTCTAAGTACAACAACTGCTCTTGAATCCGCCTGCCGCGACCGATCTGATCTGCCACCAGGGCTAGAACTCCAAACGTTATGCCTAGCACCAAACTTATTCCCCCGAGAGTGATCAGTGAAGTCCAAGGGGTGGTATGCCCCTGCATGATCCACCACGTAGCAACGAAACCGATCATCCCGAATCCTAGCAATAAGAACGCGATCGCGATGAGTCCAAAAAACACCAATGGTCGCCAATCGCGGAACGCCCGTAAAATGATCATTGACGTGTTAAAACCGTATCGCCACAAGTTCGAGGCGACGCGACTCTCGCCATGCTCGCGCACGCCACGCACGATCAACGGCACCTCGGTCATCGGTAGGCCTTTCATTGCCAGATCGATGAGCGATTCCTGCGTGTAAGTAAATTTTCCATACAGGTTCAATCGTAGAGCGGTGTCTCGTGAATAAGCGCGAAATCCGCATGAGACGTCCGAGAAACTCGTCGTGCGGGTAATCGTATTTACCAGCCGGCACATCATGCGATTACCCCACAGTTTGATCGCCGGCATCTGCGGAATATTCTTTGGGTCGGCAAACCGGCTGCAAGTGGCCAGACCGTATCCTTCGTGCAGTATCGGCCCGATCAGCGTGGGAATGTCTTCCGGCCGAAACTGGCCGTCCGCGTCCATGTTCACTATGACATCCGCACCCATCACCAGTGCCTGCTCGATGCCAGTGGCAAACGCTGCCCCAACGCCCTGATTGTGAAGATGACTCACTACCACCGCGCCCGCCGTGCGGGCCAGTTCGGCAGTCCGATCGGTCGATCCATCGTCGACCACCAAGATGCGTACCTCCGAGACCCCTTCGATACGTCTGGGGATTCGACCAAGTACGGCCTCGATCGAGGCTTCTTCGTTCATCGCAGGCAGCAAAACGACCAACCGGCAATTACGAATCTCGTCATGCTTTGGGTCATCGGATTTCGCGTCAAGAACACTCATTTCTTTGATGTTACCCAGGGCCATGTGTAGCGTCAAACATTTCGACAATTGTAACGATAGCAACGACTATGCCGAGGACGATCAAGGCGCTACTTCACGCGGTAGATCATTAGATCACTAACAAAGAGCGGGAACGAACCGTAACACCAACGATGTAATAGCATCTCTGGCGTGAAATGTTTCAACGTGAACGCCTTTTCCAATTCTAGCGCAGGTTCTTCGCCGGCGAGAATACGACGGTACGTGCGCGCTGCTACTGGCGTAGTTTTGATCGCCCACTCGGGGTTCCAGCCAAACGGACCATTCAGTTCGCTGGAGAAGGCCGTGTCATACCAGCTTTCATTCAGTATCAAGAAGTCTGCACCCCGCAGATATTTCGCCCCGTACTGTTGATAGAGTTTCGGCTTGAAGCTCTGGGCCTTCATCCCGCTTGGCCCCAAAACATAATAGGTAGTCAGTAAACGACTGTCGCGGCCTTTGGGAGTCGCGTCCAACCACCCAGCAAGCTCCCGACGGGGATCGTGGCTGTAGTTGTATTCCGAGTCGAGTGTTAGAAGTGCCGGATAAAGCAGGAACAGTGTCAGGAGTAATTTGTTCGACGCCCAACGGCTCTGCCAAAACCCATAAGCAGCCAGTAGAACCACCGTAGGAAAGAGCGGCAAGTAATAGCGATAGTAGGTCGGTGGAGCGAGTAACAGCATGTAGAAAAAGTACGCAACCGCTGGCGCTTGTAGCAGCCACAATCGCCATTCAGCTGGATTCTCCAATCGCGTCTTGAGTGCTTTCCTGAGCCCGTAGACTGCAGCTATGAACGCTGGCAATCCGATTCCTACGATATGCACCACAGGCAAATTGATCGCATTGCGAATCCAACGCCGCCAAGTGCCGATATGACCGTAACCGGTGCCAAACTTGAATTTTTCGACTCCCCAAGACAGGTTTGTAAACTGCTTGAAGACAGCCTCGATGGCCTCTTGTCTGACAACCGCGAAGAAGAGGAATAAAACACCCAAGAGACCCATGGTGTAAAGTTGCCAATTCTTGCCAAGTTTTAGATCTGGCAACACAGGCAGAAAAGCGAATACCGCAAATACGTACCACTTAGTCCAAACTGCGGCTATCAGCAGCAAGGGACTGATCCACAGAGGCCAGCTGCGCTTGCGAACGATCGCGTAGGCCAAAGCGACAATCAAGAGCTCGACGAAGAACAATTGCGGCGCATCGACCGTGCCGAAGTGCGAATGAGCGACGTGCAAGTTCGACAGACCTAACAGAGCGCTCGCCGTCCAGGCGATCTGAGGGCGATCGGGCCACATCAACAGTGCCAGCACTCCGAGTAGCACGACTGTTAGCGCACCGGTCACTGCGGAGTAGACCCTGTGTACAATGATCGACGCTCGGGAGTGGCAGAATTGCCGCCACTGAGGATCACCCATATGCTCTGGCTTTGGACCCTCACCCATCAGTTTTTGGATGAACAGAATCTGGTAACCGACAAACTTGTTATACTTACGTCCACCCAAAAGTGCGCGGCAACCTCCTGCCTCGTCGAAGTTGACCAGTTGAAAACTATCCGGTCCATCGTACCCGAAGTTAAATTGAAAGGCGCCGTACAGACGGATAGCCAACGCTGCGGCAAAGATTAGCGCGAGAAATGCGAACCAACGGGGTTCGAATCGGGATTTTGAGATGGAGTTACTCGGAGCGGACATTAAGTCTACCGATTCACAAAAAAGAAATAGCATAAGTTCGCGATAGTAACCTGTACGGTGCGATTCGTCAAACAGCTCGAAGAATGTAGACGAGATGATAGGCGCTGTAACTCACAGCGATCCTTAGTACTTCTCGATAATGAAAAAACGAGTATATGCTATACGTAGATTCGAGTCCGCGATTCGCATGAATCACGCGATTGCCAAACCGAATACATGGCCGCCCTCCGGCAACCGAATAACTCATATGTAATGGGAGCTGAGCATATGAATATCGAAATGGTACAAAGCGTTCTTGGTTGGTGTACAGTGATTAATGTCGGCTTGCTCTTCTGTTGGTTCGTTATGTTCTGGCTAGCGCACGATATGATATTTCGATTCCATGGTAAGATGTTTAGGATCTCAGTGGAATCCTTTGATTCGATCCACTACGCCGGACTGGCAGTCTATAAAATTGGTATTTTTATTTTCAATCTTGTGCCGTATTGGGATCTTCTGATTGTTCGGCAACACCTGATCCTGGCTAAGTCGATTAGAATCTCTTCAGGGCTGTGCTAGATAAATTAGAGCCGAGGAAAGCTTTGGACGATGGGAATGACTCCTCGACAAGAGAGCCGTTCGGTAGGCTTCGGAGTCGATCAGATCGTCGAGAATAGATTCAGACTGCCCCAAGACGGACGATTCGGCCTGTTGACGAATGATGCCGCGGTGACCGCCGGTGACCCTACACTGCAAAGTCGGGTAGCTCTGCAGCGCGACGGGATCAACCTGGTGCGACTCTTTTCTCCAGAGCACGGGATGACAAATGACGTAGCCGACGGGGCACCCGTTCCGCACGGGTACGATCCCGACACCAAGCTGGAGGTAGTCAGTCTCTATGGCGACGAAATTCGCCCTACTTCTGGAATGCTCGCCGACCTTGATGGCATGCTCGTTGACTTGCCCGATATCGGCACTCGCTACTACACGTATATCTGGACTATGTCCCACTTGTTGGAAGTTTGCGCTGAGGTCGATCTGCCTCTATGGGTCTTGGACAGGCCCAACCCGATCGGAGGAGACCTAAGATCAGCCGAAGGGCCTCTCTTTGATGAATCGCGTTGCGATAGCCTTGTAGGACGTTTTGCGATACCAGTTAGGCATTGCCTTACCATGGGAGAACTTGCGCGGTTGTGGGATCGCGAATATGGGTGGAATGCAAAAATAGAAATCGTTCCCGCTTACGGCTGGAAACGCTCCGATCATCAGCCGTCGACCAAACTGAGCTTTGTGCCCACCTCACCAGCAATTCCCACCTACGATAGCGCTCTGCTCTATCCAGGTACGTGCCTTTTCGAGGCCACAAACATTAGCATCGGACGTGGCACAGCCCTTCCCTTTCAGCAAATTGGGGCGCCCTGGTTAGATGCAGCTCGTCTGCGACAGCGTTTCATGGAGCTGCAATTACCAGGCATCGTGAGTAATACAGTTTCCTTCACTCCCCGGATCGGTCCGTATCAGGGTGAGCTGTGCAAGGGTGTGCAAATTCTGATTACCGATCATCTTGCATTGCGTCCAGTGGCAATGGGCTTCTTTTTGCTGCACATGGTTATTACACAGTCACGAGGAGATTTCGAGTGGACTCGTTATCCGACTACTGCCAATCCTCTTGGCGAGAACCACTTGGAACGTCTGGTCGGCGTTAAGGGCATTGCCGAATTGCTCTCAACACAAAGGGAGAACATCGCAAATGAAATACGCGTTTGGACGACCGCACCGAACTGGACCAAACGAGTGACCCCTCATCTCTGTTACGCTTGAGCGTGGTCTCTGCACATGAGCACTCCATCTCAGATGTCTCACTCTCATATGTCCCACCACAACTCGCTGGAGCATGAGAATCGTTAACTTCGGACCGGGCTTGGCAGGCTTATAACCGACCTGACTAGCAAATCCCTCCATCAACTCGCTAGCAATCCTACGCAGGTAGCGCCAGACAGTAGTAGCTCTTGTACAACTTGCCCCTTTCTGCTACGTTTAAGCCTGATTAGAAGGTGTGAGACCTTCCGGCATGCAAGCCGGTTGTGTTCATTCGATTTCGATGTAAGCGGCCTCCCAGTTCGGACCCGTCCACCTGCGAGTGGATCCTACCTGCCCGACGCCGGTTTTCTTGCTCTCGACCGCGTTTGATTTTCTTGCCCCTTGCGGCCTCCGCTTGCGCACGTGCGCAGGGCGTGAATTCCCCTTAGGTTATGTAATCGGGGACACAGGCCGGCAACTAGGCAACCGCCTCGATAGATCGAGGCTCAGCCGAACGGTTTGCGCAGGCGGTCACTATTTCGGACCCACTCCGCGCAACCGCTACGGCAATTGTAGAAAGTGTACCCACAAAGATGAAATTCTCTGAACTCGGCCTTGCCGAGCCCTTCCTTCGCGCAGCCGAAGCACAAGGCTATGAAACCGCTACGCCAATTCAGGCGAAAGCGATCCCAGTCGTGCTTTCCGGACAAGACTTGATTGGTTGTGCCCAAACTGGCACCGGCAAGACGGCCGCCTTTACTCTGCCAATGCTCGATCGACTGATGCAGACTCTACCACCACGTTCAAAGAAAAAGTCAAGCGGTCGCAGCGGTGGCAAGCCAAAGCCGCGCGCATTGCGAGCACTGGTTCTTTCGCCGACACGTGAGCTAGCAGCGCAGATCAGCGACAGCCTAGATCGCTACGGTAAGTTCTCGCCTCTCCGACAGACCGTAGTGTTCGGCGGCGTCTCGCAACATCACCAAGTCAAAGCACTGCGCCACGGAGTCGATGCCCTGGTCGCAACGCCTGGACGATTACTCGACTTAGTAGAGCAAGGCTACATCGACCTATCGAATGTAGAAGTACTGGTCTTCGACGAAGCCGACCAAATGCTCGACATGGGATTCCTGCCCGACTTGAAGAAAATAGTTGCGAAAGTTCCCAAGCGACGACAGACGTTGATGTTTTCAGCCACGATGCCTAACGAGATTCGTCGCCTAGCGCAGCAGTGGTTAAGCAACCCTGCCGCAATCGAGGTCGGACCGGCAGCCACGCCGGTGGAACGCATCGCGCAATCGGTGCACCTGGTCGACAAGAAACGAAAGCCCGATCTGTTGACATTGTTCCTCAAAGAAACGCCGCGGGTTCGAACCCTGGTATTCAGCCGTACCAAGCATGGTGCAGATAAGATCGTGAAACGATTGAAAAAGGATGGCGTGTACGCCGCGGCGATTCACGGCAACAAAAGTCAGGGAGCTCGCAGCCGGGCGCTTGCACAATTCAAAAGCAAGAATCCACCAGTGCTGGTGGCAACTGACATCGCTGCCCGAGGATTGGACATTAACAACGTTTCTCACATCGTGAACTTCGACTTGCCAGAATCCCCCGAAACTTACATTCATCGTATTGGCAGGACCGCTCGAGCCGGAGCAGAGGGGGTCGCCGTGTCGTTTTGTGCCGGCGACGAACGGGGCTTGCTCAAACAGATCGAACGATTGACAAAGCGGACAATTGCCGTCGAGAAAACCATCGATGGCTTCGAACCGACTGACCCGGTCAGCCTAAGATCAGGCAACGGCCGGCAGAACGGCAGTCAAGGTCGAGGCAGATCAAGGTATCGAAAGGGCGGCAACTCGCGAGGATTCAGAGCCAAAACAGGCAGCGCCAGTTCCGGCGGCGAACAGCCTCGCCGCCGCAAAGGAAGCACCGAACCCGATCCCAAACGTAAGAAGGCAACCTCGGCGAGCAGTTCAGTGTCTGGCAACGGCACTCGCAAGCGCCGTAGACGTCGGCCTGTCACGAAGTAAATGGCCTTTGCCAAACTCAAATCCTTGATAAGGCGCAGCCTATTTTCACATGGAGCTAGATATTTCGTGCAGACAGTGCATAACGGTCATATTTCACCGAACTGCAAGTGACTTGCACTTCGTATCACCTACCTGTTAATTAGCTTGAGCAGATCACCAATGTTTCGGTGAGACTCAATTGGGTGACGCAGCGATAGCTTGGTAAGGACGCAGTACTTATTTCGACGCCCCACTTTCTCTCGACGAACGTAGCCACCCTCTTCGAGATCTTGGACGATACGCTGCACTGCGCGCTCCGTAATGCCAACCACGGCAGCAACCTGTCGTAGCACGAGTTGAGGATCAGAATGGAGTACCGCCAAGACATGTGCGTGGTTCGTCAGGAATGTCCAACGAGGGAGGGGGTCGGCGGAGTCACCGGCCTGCTTGATAGACCTGGTGGGTGATCGCTTAACTCCAGATTTCTTTCGTTTCGCCGTCACTTTATTCATCTGCGCAGACTAGCCTGCCCTCCGGAAAACGTAGAAATCCACTGTTTTTCGATCCTGAGATCGGAAGCCGCCGATCCTCTCTATCGGCTGATTCTTTCTATCGATACCATAGCACGTCTGGCCGTCGTTGACGACAGGAAATACGCGAAATGCAATTGCAGACACAGAAGTCATATATTAGAATTCTCACAGCTGACGACGGTCCCCGATGCGGAACTGGTCAAGACGTGATACTGTGCACGACTACCGGAATTCAAAACGCCCCTGATGCTCCATAGATTTCAACAAGTGCCTAAGCTGCATATTGCACGGCTCGTTCCAGTGTCGATCTGTCTCTGCGCATTTATCCTAGCACCAGTTCCTCAGACTACGCCTTTGGCATGGGCAGAATCGGCTGAGACCGAATGCCCCCACAAAGAAGACGGAAAGAGATCTGAGAAAGAACTCGTTAATTGGAGTTCTGCGCATGGTCGTTCGAACAATCGACGCCACAGAGGCATAGGTTGGCCACCTGAAAAGAGCAATCAACTCCGGCTAGCAACTCCAACTATCGAGCATGTCCCCGCGATTATCGGCCATCACTTAGCCAATGGTCTCCGCGCACCACTGCGGAATTAAGCCACGTTCAATCTCTCGACATTGGTTTCCCTGGTCATCAAACGGTGACTGTGCGCCTGATGATTGTTTCCACAACCGTGATCTCGCTCTGCGGTTAGACTTACCATGCTAGCCAATATTTCGACGGTCACATGACTCAAGATTCCTTGCGCTAATCCCCCTTGCCCCGACTCGCGCCGCGGAGATTTCACAAATGCAAAAGCTCGTAAAAGGCATTCACCAGTTTCAGGACGACGTTTTCAGCTCTAAGCAGCGTTTTTTCGAGGACTTGGCGAAAGGCCAACATCCCCAGGCCTTGTTCATTACTTGTTCAGATTCCCGCGTCACTCCAAATCTGCTCACTCAGACAGAACCAGGTGAGCTATTCATTCTCCGCAATGCTGGCAATATCGTCCCTCCTTATGGGGCCCTAGGAGGAGGTGAGGCTGCCACGATCGAATACGCCGTGGGTGTGCTCGGAGTAAGGAACATTGTCGTTTGCGGCCACTCGCATTGTGGTGCGATGGGTGGACTGCTCGATCAATCACAGCTCGGAAAGCTCCCAGCTGTTCGCTCGTGGCTCTGTCATGCGGAGGCAACGCACCGAATCATTGAAGAAAACTATAAGCATATTACTGACGATGCAGCGCGTCTGAATGTCGCGGTGGAAGAAAACGTGCTCGTTCAGCTGGAACACTTGCGTACCCACCCGACAGTTGCTGCGGCGCTTGGAAGGAATGAACTGGATCTTCACGGTTGGGTGTACAAGTTCGAGACTGGGCAGGTCTTTGGCTACCATCCGAAGGAACATCAATTTATTGCCCTCGAAGGAACTAGTTTCGCAGCCCAACCGATTGCTCGCACATTGCCACCAATCTAGGAATTACGGTACTAATCCGCACAGCCAACTTGCAAGGGATAGAATAAATGAATCCGCAAATCAATGCTTCGGAAAAGAAAGGCACTAAGACAGACTTCTCTGGTCTGTTCTCTGCTCCGAGGCAGGACTTTCTGGCATCGGTTGTTGTCTTCCTAGTGGCTTTGCCACTCTGTATGGGAATCGCGATTGCTTCAGGCGTCCCGGTAGCCGCCGGTTTAATCACGGGGATTGTTGGGGGGCTCGTTGTCGGCTGGCTGGCAGGGGCTCCGCTTCAGGTGAGTGGCCCGGCAGCCGGTCTGACGGTGATCGTTTTTGACCTGGTACAGAAACACGGGCTGGAAGTGCTGGGGATCGCCGTCTTGATTGGTGGCACCCTACAGCTAATCGCGGGCTTGCTACGATACGGTCGCTGGTTCCGGGCTGTTTCTCCGGCGGTGATTCACGGCATGCTGGCAGGAATCGGCGTCCTGATCTTATCGAGTCAGTTTCATGTCATGGTCGACGATGAACCGAAAGGGAGCGGACTTGAAAACCTTGTTTCAATTCCTGAAGCGATCCAGAAGGGGCTGCCCATGCCCGATTTGGGTACCCTTAAGGAGCGAATCGCGCGGCGCGACCTGCTTCAGCAGTTTGGGACACTTCACGAGCAGCAGGTACAGCAGCGCGAATTAGTAGGCGAATTAATTCCGGCGACACCTGAGGGCATCGATCTAACTGATGAGGACGTGCAGCAGAGCTTACCAGTCCCAGATAAGGCGCAGCTAGAACTGCTTGAGGCGAGGCAGCAGGAGCTGATGGGTAGTCTTGCGGCGCTGGTTAAGCAATTGGATGCCCACGGCACGACTGATGCTGTACGTGATCCAGCGGAGCTGAAAGCTGACGTTCAGCAATCTCTAGAGCAAGGTCAGATCGCACTAGACGATTTGCGTCAGGGGAAGATCGAGGACCTGCGTAAATCCCAGGCGAACTTTCAACTTGGTTTGGAAGAGGTTCTCGACGAACTAAAGAACCATGACTGGGCAGCGAAGGTCGGCTTGTTGACGATCTTGACTATGCTGCTTTGGAAGGCTTTTGTCCCTTCGCGGCTCAAGCTCGTGCCCGCGCCCCTCGTGGCCGTAGTAGTTGCAACGCTCGCAACAGCGATCTTGAGACTGCCCGTACTCTATGTAGAAGTACCAGATAACCTGTGGAGCGAAATTCATTTCCCTTCTCTGACTGTTCTTCAATCGATACCATTCGGCGTAGTTTTCCAGGCAGGCATCGTCCTGGCTGTCGTGGCGAGCGCAGAAACATTGCTTTGCGCTACAGCGGTTGACCAAATGCAATCGGACACTCGTACTGACTACAATCGCGAGTTGGCTGCACAGGGAGTTGGCAACATGATTTGCGGGCTGCTCGGTGCGCTTCCCATGACAGGCGTAATCGTGCGTAGCTCGGCCAACGTCCAAGCAGGTGGGAAGACTCGTCTATCGACGATCTTACATGGACTCTGGCTGTTGGTTTTTGTCTCGTTATTGTCCTTTATGCTCCGCATGATCCCCACGGCAGCGTTGGCGGCTATGCTCGTATACATTGGCTACAAGTTGGTCAACATCCAGTCGATTCGAGATCTACGAAAGTATGGCTGGGGAGAAGTGGCCATCTACGCTGTTACGGTTGGAACTATTGTCTGCACGGATTTATTGACAGGCGTACTGACCGGAATTTGCTTGTCTGCAGCGAAGCTTCTCTACACGTTTTCACATTTGGTCGTGGATCTAGACATTGATCAGTCAAAGCGAAAAGCCGTCCTCAGTCTCGAAGGAGCCGCAACTTTTATTAGACTTCCAGTGCTCGCGGAAGCGTTAGAGGAAGTACCAGGAAATGTTGAATTGCATGTTGATTTTGAACACCTGGATTACATCGACCACGCCTGTATGGACTTGCTGATCAATTGGGACAAACAACACGAAGCGACAGGAGGATCGCTAGTAATCGATTGGGATACGCTGCACGCCAACTTTCGACGAGAGAATGGAAATCGAAGCCCAGACCGAAAACGTGTCGCGGCGCAGAGGGCAGGCTGATGCTAACCGTGGTGAAGCAGGAGAGTACACTACGTGAAGAGATCGCATTCCTCGGTGATATGCTCGGCGATACGATTCGCGAGATCGCTGGTGAAGATTCCTTGCGGATCGTCGAAGAACTACGTCGGCTCGCTTGGGACGGCCGAAGTGGGAGCGGTGACCCCGGACCGATCCTCACCCGGTACATCGCTTCGCTACGAAACGATCAACTTCGAGTAGTGATCCGCGCCTTCAGTGTTTTTTTGGATCTGGCTAATCTTGCCGAGGATCGCCAGCGCGTGCGAGTCTTGCGCCAGCGCGAGCGAAGTGCTTATCCAAAGGGTCGTAGTGAGTCGATCCGCGATGCGGTCGAGCGTTTGAAGCAATCTGGCAAGTCAGCAAGCGAGATACAATCGCTCGTCGATCAACTGCACATCGAATTGGTGTTCACGGCTCATCCGACAGAGGCAAAACGTCGATCGGTCCGCGCCAAGCTGCGAAGAATCCGAGAACTGCTGAGTGAATCTGATGCCGAACAACTACCTGCGGAACGGGAAAAAACACAGAGACTGATACAATCCGAAATGGCCAAACTGTGGCAGACCGACTTCATTCGTCCTTCGCGTCCTTCGGTCATGCAAGAAGTGGAGCGGGGCCTATCGATCAAACCAGTTTTATGGGAGGTGCTTCCGAAGATTCTGCGTGAGGTTCGAGATTCTTTCGAACACGTTTTTCTTGAGAATTCACGACAAGATCGGCCCTGTATAACGTTCGGCTCTTGGATTGGCGGTGACCGCGATGGTCACCCCGATGTGACACCGGAGGTTACACGGCAGACGTTTGTTTGGCTTCGGCAAGCGGCTCTCGAATTTCATCAGTCAGAATGTGACGAGTTGTTTGGCTCTCTTAGCCTCTCTGAACGTCAATTGCGTCACGGAAACAAACTTAAGAATGCCATTTCAAAGGCTCGTAAGCTTTGGCCGCGCTTGGAGAAGGAGGTTTCCAAGATTCCGCCAGACGAGGCGTGTCGCCAATGGCTTAGCGTGATTCGCTGGCGACTGAAGCATACCCAGCAAGTCACACTCAATGATGACTTAGACAAAACGATAGCCAATGGAGCTTATGCGTCGTCATCCGAACTCGCAATAGATGTTTCCGTATTGCTCGACGCTGTTTCAAATTCTTCGGGTGGAAAGTTCTTTACGGAAGAGATTGAAACGTGGCTTAGTCGGATTTCACTTTTCGGGTTTCACTTAGCCCGACTAGACGTTCGCCAGGATGCACGTCAGTACCGAAGTGTGATGAACGAATTATTGCAAGAACTGGATTTGTGTGGCGATCCAGATGCGCTCGATGAGAGAGAAAGGCAAGAAATCTTGATCCGCACACTAGGTGAGAAGATTCATAGTCCAAGCGAAAATAGAGTCGATAGCCTCTCCCAATCGGCTCAAGACACGCTGAGACTATTTCAACTCTTGCATCAAGTTGTCGAGTCCTTTGGTATGCAAGCCCTGGGCGGGCATGTGATTAGCATGGCCAGTTCGCCTAGTGATGTACTCACCGTTCTGTGGCTATGGCAACTCACTACGACAGAGTCCAACGCTGCCCAACATAGTCGCCAGGTCGCTCCTCTCCCAATCGTTCCGCTACTGGAGACCATCGAAGATTTGGAGCAAGGACCTGCCATCCTTGCCAGCTTGCTAAAAATTCCAGAGTACCGAGAACACCTCTTCCTTCAGAACGATCATCAGACCGTGATGCTTGGGTATTCCGACAGTACCAAAGTTGGTGGTTATCTCTCTGCTTGTTGGTCGCTGCATAAAGCGCAACAGGAAATTTATGCCGTCGCAGCCGCCCATGACATCAGGTTGACTTTCTTTCACGGTCGTGGTGGGTCACTGGGTCGCGGTGGCGGGCCGGCAGCAAGGGGCATCCTTTCGTTGCCAGCGGGAACCTTCCAAGGATCACTTCGCTTAACGGAACAAGGGGAAGTGCTCGCCGACCGTTATGACGACCCGATCATCGCCTACCGACATTTGGAGCAGGTTGTATGGTCGTCTTTGCTCGCCTGCGGTGAGACAAGAACTCCAGGCAAGCAGGAGTGGGTCGATGTCATGCAGAGGTTGGCCGAAGTATCGTACAGTAAATATCGTGAACTAGTGGAACAGCCAGCTTTTGTTGATTTCTTTTGTCAAGCAACCCCGATTGCTGAAGTGGAGCAGTTGCCAATCGGTTCACGCCCTGCCAGGCGCCGTAGCGGTAACGGTCTGTCAGACTTGCGTGCCATTCCATGGGTCTTTTCTTGGACACAATGCCGCTGTCTCATCCCAGCGTGGTATGGAATCGGGACCGCTGCTGAGGAACTATTGCATGACGAGTTATCTTGTCGCCTTCTCCAGACGATGTATCGCGAGTGGCCTTTCTTTCGGGCGACCATCGACAATGCGGAACTAGCATTGTTAAAAACAGACCTCGCTATCGCAGAGCAGTATGCACGTCTAGCAGACGACTGCAAGGCGCACGCTCAAATCGAATCGTTGATCTCGGAGGAGTTTCTACGGACACGCCGTGTCATCCTTGCGATCACAGAGAACAAAGAACTGCTTGATGGAACGCCATGGCTCAAAGAGTCCGTCCGCCTGCGCAATCGCTACATCGACCCTTTGAATCTGATCCAGGTTGAATTGCTGCGGAGATCGCGCAGTTGCACTGACACGAGCGACGAGCAGGTGGCTGAACTGCGGCACCTCACACGCTTGACAATTAAAGGTCTAGCTGCCGGGATGCGAACCAGTGGGTGAGGCCTTGCAATTCAATAAATCGGTAGAGAAACAATTTCCCGAGAGAGCGTATGAAGCGGCTAAGAGACGCGTTTGAACAGGGCCATGTACTTCTCGATTTGGCCCTAGATCCCGGACCCGACGAAATGGTGTCGGCTATCCGGGAGACTATCAAGCAGATGGTGAAGCAAGGCACTCTTTCGGAGCAAGCTGCGGAGCACGTTGTATCGGCGTTGTTACGACGCGAAGAGGAAGCGCCCACAGCAATCGGCCACGCGACGGCGATTCCCCATGCATATCTGGACGGTGTCCAGCAGCAGACTGTCCAGTTCGTTCGGCTCGCCCATCCCGTAAACCTGGGAGCTCCCGACGGGATCCCCACCCAATTCCTGTTCTTCCTGATGGGACCGCCAGGGGCTTCAGCGGGACATATCGACACACTGGCAAGTATCGCTCGTCTGATGTCGAACGATGAGTTTCGCTATGATCTTGGCCGGGCAGAAGATCAATCTGACTTGCTCAAAGCGGTGCAACGTTTTGTGGATCACTCCACATTTCCCACTCTTTCCACTGGTGAAGCGGCGATCGGTCTCGAATCTTCGGGTCGTCTGTTTGGTGGATTGATCGATGACCTCCGTAAACGCTCTGCTTGCTACGCAAGTGATTTTCGTGACGGCTTGCAGTCAAAGACTCTCAGCTCAACATTGTTTCTGTTCTTCGCTTGTCTTGCTCCGGCAGTAACCTTCGGTGGCATCATGGGAGCCGAGACCGCAGGCCAGATCGGAGTCGTGGAGATGCTTGTCGCTAGCGCCTTCTGTGGCATCGTCTACGCGCTCTTATCAGGTCAGCCGTTGATCATTCTTGGTGGAGTCGGGCCGCTGTTGGTATTCACAGGAATTCTCTACAGATTGACCACAGACATGCAGTTGCCGTTTCTCCCAACCTATGCGTGGGTAGGATTCTGGACGTCCTTCTTGCTTCTCATTCTAGCGGTAACAGACGCAAGCTGCTTAATGCGCTATTTTACCCGATTTACGGACGAAATTTTTTCCGTCCTCATGGCGCTTATCTTCATCTACGAAGCTATCCGAGCCATAGTAGCAACTTTCAAATCGAGTTTCGCAGAGACCACAAGTCACGACGGCGCTTTCCTGTCGCTCATGCTTGCGTTTGGCACTTTTTATGTTGGCATGACGCTTTCTCGTTTTCGGCGCAGCAAATACCTCTTGTCCTGGATGAGAGAGTTTCTCGCAGATTTTGGGCCGATGTTGGCCCTAGTGGGTATGACGTTGATCGCCTGGGGACTCCGCAGCGAGGTACCTGTCGACACGCTGCAGGCACCAGGAAGCTTACAGACTAGTACTGGGCGTGAGTGGTTGGTCGATCCGTTTGAAGTTCCGGTGTGGGTTCGTTGGATGACGCTGGGGCCGGCGATGGTAGCTGCCGTACTGGTGTATCTCACGCAAAACATTACTGCCCGGATAGTCAATAGTCCGGATCATAAGTTACAAAAAGCTCCCGCTTATCATCTCGATCTCGCTGTCGTGGGGGTGTTGATTGGCATCTGTTCGCTATTTGGTTTGCCATGGCTGGTCGCCGCCACAGTCCGCTCTCTCGCTCATGTCAGGGGTCTTGCCAAAACAGAAGAGGTTGTCACGCCCGGTGGTGAGACACAAGAGAGGGTCATCCATGTTCAGGAAAACCGAGTGACTGGGCTTGCCATTCACGTGCTGATCGCCCTGTCGCTACTCGTGATTCCGTTGTTGAAAGTCGTACCTATGGCGGTGCTCTATGGAGTATTTCTATACATGGGCGTGGTGTCACTCAGCGGCAATCAGTTTTTCGAACGACTGACCTTATGGTTGACCGATCCTGAACTCTATCCACGCACGCACTACTTACGACAAGCGCCGACGAAGGTGATTCATCGGTTTACTTTGGTGCAGCTCGCCTGTCTTATCGTTCTATGCGTGATTACGCTCAGTCCGAACGCATCGCTCCGTCTGTGTTTTCCGGTCTTTATTGCGCTGCTCGTCCCTGTGCGAATGCTGTTTGGCCGGACATTACAAGAAGAGCACCTAGCTGCACTTGATGCCGAGGAAACGCCGCACGAAGAAGAAACGCACTGGTCTGCATGAGGGTATCGATTTCGTTTCAGTGATTGCCGATGATGGTGCCTGCAGCATAGTCGCACCATCGACAAAGGGTACTACCATGATTAAACGCATACTTGTTGGCCTCGGCGGGACGCCTTTCACAACGACTGCTATCCGCTACGCCGTCGAACTGGCCAAAGTCCATGAGGCTGAAGTCCTCGGAGTAACAGTCACAGATCTCCGCCGATTGGGAGCGTTGACCAGCTCTCCTGGGTCTGCGCAACACGCTGTCCGTGAGGTGCAACGTCTCGAAAAGACTGCGATACAACAGAAGCAGGCCATTGCTGAGTTTGAGATGGTGTGCACTAGCGCAGGAATCCCATACGACGTAGCACGTGAAAGTGGAGATCCCTTTGAAAAAATGATCTCTCAGGCACGATACTACGATCTAATGGTTTTCGGCCTTCGTAGTCTGTTCGACTACGATTTTGGGGGATCCGAAGCTTCCGATGTGTTGACGCGACTCGTCTCGCGCGGCGTGAGGCCGATACTTGCAGTAGCTCAAGAATATCGCCCCATTCGCCGAGTTCTGTTAGCCTACAGCGGCTCTATGGAGTCGGCAAAAGCGATCAGACGCTTTATGCAGATGCAACTTTGGCCAAACCTTACGGCGAAAGTCATTACGTGTGAGCATTCGCCGGAAGTTGCGACGGAACTTGTAAATGAAATTGCCGACTACTGCCAAGCATACGGATGCAAAGCTGAAGTTGATATTTTGGCGGGTCCTGCCCGGCAACTACTGTTGGATCATGCAATTGATTGGAACGCGGATTTGATCGTTATTGGGAACAGCATTAAACACCTCTGGCTGAAAAAACTTCTTGGGGAAACTGCTATGCACTGTATTAAACATACGGACGTCCCACTTTTTCTCAGTCAGTAAGTCCATTTTGAGTCTAGCAGTGAATGCCATTGAAAAACCATCAATGACACCATTGTCCGAGGCTATTAGTTGCTTCTGCGACAATCCTAGGCTGAACGTCTCATCATGCAGTATGCCACGAAAGCTGAGTTTCCCTCGGGTCGCAGTAGTCTTGGCCTATGGCCCTTGATCTGATCGACGGCTAGTAATAATCACAATTATCGTCGCGAAGATCAGTAAAGCCGAGTTTGTTGGTTCAGGGACCGTGGCCGGAGAAGACTGCTGACTGAGAGTATTCCCTAGATTCCTCTGCCACACCAGGAAGTCGTTTCCATCCGTGTCATTATCGCCGTCAGCATCCGAGCCGCTATCAACCGCGTAGTCCGATTCCCAACTTAGCAAGTCGTTACCGTCGATGATGAAGTCCCCGTTGAAGTCTCCATGAAGTTCCGGAAACTCTGGGCCAACGAGAGAGACTCCGTCAATGAGGTAATGACCAGTTCCTACGCCGAACGAACTATTTTGAATGGCGAACACAAGTCGAGCGATAGTGGCCCCTGCAGGAGCAGTAATTAACGTACTCTGCAATTCCCACTCCGTATTGCTAAACGACATTGAAGTAGAATCTAGGATAGTGGAAGCTCCTTCATCACTGAGCATCCAGACTTGTGCCGATAGCCAACCTCCGGAAGGGTCACTCATAAGTTCTTTCACAAACGCAGAAAACTTGTACTCCGTGCCAGCCAAGACGGGAATGTCTTGAATGAGCCATGGGAACCCGACATTCGAGTCGACATCTAAGCTTGCCGAGCTCGCGCTACCCGATGCACCATCGCTCGATAGTGAGACTACCTGGTCTGCGCCGTTTCCTCCAAACTGCCAGTCGGATGGCAATACTCCGCCACTGGCAAGTCCCAACTCGAAACCCGAGTTGTCGACATAATTTACAATCTTCAGACCTTGAGCAACTTGCTGATAATATTCGCGATAGTCTGTGTAAAGATCTTTCGCCTTTTGTCCGCCCAAATGGACTGTTGTATCGGGATGCTCTAAGAACCCCAACCATTCATAAGAAGTAATTACATCGACGTAATTCTTCTCGATCTCGATTTGCTGTAGGAGACGGCTAAAATCTGCCGGAAACGGATTGCTATATGTCGGCCCATTCATCTGCCAAGATTCGAGGTTAGTCCACAGATGTTTGTCAACGCCGGCATGTGCCGCCTGGTAGGCTCCATAGACTTCATCGAGAGTGTCAATTCGCTGTTGTGGATCATAGGTATAAACGTAAGGTACGTAACCAGGTCCTACCGCGTCTTGATAGGCAAAGATGTCTACATGAGAATCAGCCAATATCGAAGGTGAAATTATGGGAGTGCCGGCTGGAGAGATTAATACAGGCTTGTCAGCCTCAAACTTGCGAAGAATGTCGGTCATAGGATTGTAATAGGCATCGCTTGCTTGCTGGATGTCGTTGGTTTCATGGGTTAAATACCAGCCGAAGAAGGAAGGTTCGTGACCGTAAAGATCCCACAGTTCTGTTGAAAGTTGAGTGCCATGGTTTAATGCAGTCGTTATACGGTTCGGATCGTCAAATCCGTCGAATGTTAAATAGAGATCGTCACCGCGTCCTAGTCCGACAAATACTTTCTGCCCGTTACGAGAGGCTTGATTAAGGATCGTCCCCACTACATCAAAACTGGCAATACTACTGTGATGTTGACTAGGGTAAAATGTTCCCCAGTTGTTGAGAATGTACTCTGAGTAAGTGATAATAAGTGTCTCGACTCCTACGTCGTGTGCCGCATCAATGCTGTTGCGAACGTCTTGGGCGGTGACGGGGCGAGTCGAGAACAATATACCTGGGAGGACTACGCCTGGGTCGATCCATGCAGTTGATATGGTGGGAACCGCCCGTGTGCTGCTCGCCACAACTTTGAAAGATGATTCGCCCGTGAGTTGCGGGCCGGTGGTCGGGGTTACTCGGTACTTAATAGTATTTGCGCCAGCATGACCACCCGTCGCAACCCATTCGGAATGAAGCGATTGTCCCTCGGCAGGGACGATTACATTGGTGGTTGTTATCGTCTCGGTTCCGAGAGAGGATTCTCGATAAATCTCCAAAGCATAGCTCTGAGATTGGCTACTAGGATTACGAATGGAGATTTTAGTTTCGACACGCGTTAGGTCGGTCACTGGTCCAGGAACAACGACGCTCATACTCGCGGAGTTTGCGAAAGTCGGCGAATCTAGCACAGCAGTTACTACTACCGCATACAAGATCGAATTGCAATGAACCAAAGTTGTCCGGTAAGGCATTTTCATGGCTTGTTCTGTCGAAGGTTCTCTTTTTGAGTTTCCTTAGAAACACATAAAGAACTTCAGGCTGAGAGTAGACCGACGTTCTCCTTCTTCGTGCTGAAGAGATATAATACCGACAGCTTAGCAGGGGTGACGCATGAAAGCCAAGATAAATCCAGGCAGCGCACGGGCCTTATGTGGAAGCTCAGTGACATGTGTAACGAAGACGCTCGGTGCTAACTGGAATCTACGGTTGGCTATTTCGTAGCTACAACCGTCAGTTACTAATCGGCTCATAACCCAAGAAATTCAGGAGTGACCTTTTCCCAATATTAGTACCAGCTACTCAGGAGAATCGGGGGTTATTGCAGCCTCCTTGCCGGAGTGAGGCCGTAGGCCGAACGGAAGCAAGGAGGCTGGCGGCGAATGCTGTTTGGCCGGACATTACAAGAAGAGCACCTAGCTGCACTTGATGCCGAGGAAACGCCGCACGAAGAAGAAACGCACTGGTCTGCGTGAGGTGCTGCGGAGAAATGAACCGCTTCACACGACAAGATTCACCCAACTGAGGCGGTGTAACACGCCGACGGCTCGAGCTGCACCCAGGAATCGCCTGACTGTACGATGTTAGAGTGAGGAGGTTATGCAATTCCAGATCGCATACCAATTTGATGTCGCTTCTGCCTTTTCACGGATGCCTACTGCACGTCGCCGAGATCGGCTACTTCGTACTTAATACGGAGATTGAGCATTTCCTGCTCGCTCTTGAGGCCAAATCGGACAGCAGCCTCTGGGTCGGGGTTGCTAGGGTTGAAGTGTGAGTTGTCGAAGTGGGTGACGCCGCAGAGCGCGTCGCCCGCCTTAAGCCGCAATGGATTGACGAATTCGTAGGTTCGCTGCCAATTGAAATCGTAAACTGGGATCTTCAACACTAGCGTCCGCCGCTCTTCGTCCGTGCCTGGGTTTTCGACCTTGTGTAGAGTGAAGTCTTTGCCGCGATAGTGCATGTGCGGGGCGAGAGCATGGATCAGAACATCGGTCGGAAATTGATAGTAGGCGGTTTTTTCATAGTGCATGTCGTGCGGCCGCAGCCGGAGGTCTTTTCGGTTGAACACTTTCGTACGGATCACGTGCTCAGGCTCACCTGGAGCCCAAATGATTGCCATTCGCGACACGTCCGGCTCTTCTGCGTCGCCAGTCGGGGTGTAGTGCATTTCAAAAAACAGGTCATGTCCGGCGGGTAGTTTCAATGCATAGCCGTCGGGGTAAGTACGTGCATTGAATGGATCACCAGCTATGTAATCGCCAATTTTCAACACTTTGTCGCCTGTCAGACCGTAAAGCTTGAGCATCGCCTCGTTGGCAGTAAGCTTTTCATCGGAGGCGGGCCCAACGATTGCGCCAATGTGGTGAACAATTGCTTTGTTGCCCGGTTTAGTTTCAATGGCCTGGATGTAACGGTCTTCGGAGAAGTTTGCACGGATGCGGTAGTATTGATATTCATCGAGTCTGTATTTGGGAACGTAGTAGGGTTCGGGCATCTCGAATACGAAATCTGGAGTGCCGATCTGCCAATGGTCAGAAGGCTGAAAAGTCTTGGGCGGAGGGGCGTCGTCAGCATTACCCGCCGGACAATCTGCCGCCACCCAGGCGCGGAACAGGTTTATCTCTTCGTTGGTTAACCGGGGATCGTGTCGGAAGCCGCCGAGTCCGTTGTCAGGATCGGTGGAGGCATGCCACGGAGGCATGAGTCGGTTTTCGATGCGGCTGAGCATCACCTCATTCATTGCCGCAACAGTTTCATAGGAATCGAACGCGGCAAATAGCTCGGCGCCCGGCTCGCCATCTCGATGGCAATCGAGGCAGTTCTTTTGAATCAAGCGAGAGATTTCTTTGTAGTAGGTAACACCTGCGTAGGGAGCCAGATCGTAATGCGCTTTACTGGCGATGGGACAGCCTGAGGCGGCGGTTTCTGCTATCTCTGGCGGCTCTTCCCTCAGGAAGCTCTCCAGGGCGTCGGCCAAGTATTCCTGCTGCTTGTTAGCGGTACCTCCGCCGAACCAACGGCCATTGATCTGCCCACGGTAAATCACTCGCTCCGGGTCATACCCTTCGCGGGTGTCGAGCACGACAACCTGAGGTGTGGTCTTCATTCCTAACTGGACATGCCAAGGTGTCTGTGGATCGTCCTTAAAAACGGGGAAGCTAAGTTCAAGGTCGAGTGCGTACTCGGCAATACTTCGCAAATCGTCCGTACCGTTGGGAAACAGGGCGACTATCTGGATTCCCTCAGAGCCATATTGGTCCTGCAGTTCATTCAAGAGCGGGACCATACGCCGGGCTAGTGGGCACTTGGTTGAAAACGCCACGACCGCGAGGGCCGCGGTTTTCTTCGATTTAGAACTCTGGACAGGTGAGTTGTAGACGAACTGCTGGGGCATCCAAGTATCGCCCCACCGACCTGTCAGAACGGGGTTAGCCGCCAGCGTCTTTTCGACAGGCAATAGTGCTAGAAATATGGCCGCCAGCCAACTTATTCGTCTTGATTTGCTCGTCATCGCCTTCTAACCGCCCCAAGTGTTACTACGGGCGAATCTGCCGAAAAAACGCCTCAAATCCCAAGCGTATCGGCCTCTGATTGCCCAAAAAAACCCACACTTCTCATATACCCCATCTTACAATGATAGTACAGGAAAGTGGGTCGTTCTGCGATTCGCTCGAAAGAGATTGACGTGCTTAGAGTTTTCTTCCAGAGCGGATTCCCCGTGGCCGTGCTGCTGTTCGCCAGCCTTGCGACAGCAGCCCCTGTCGAATCCCTAGAGATTCGTGCGGCAAAGGCTCGGGCTCATTTTGATGGCGCGGAGCAGCGCTTCCAGCCACCTGCGGAGGCCTGGTTCTACGACACCCAGTCAGCATTGCGCGAAGAGGTTGTACGCGTCGAAGCAGCATTCGATGCGATGGATCCTGATGAAGCACAGGCGTGGAAGTCGCATCTTCACTGGCACTTACTCTTGAAGAATCTGCACTCGATGCAGGTGAATCTTAGCGAGTTGGAACTCGCTCGGCGTTGGATGTTCTCGAACCGCGCAGGCTTAGAAGGTCCTCTTTTTGCCGAGTTGCGCGAGCGAATGGATGAACATCTCGATGCGGCTTTTACTTTTTCACACGACACGCTACGGGTGACTTTTGCCGAGAAGATCGCCCTAGCTCGTCAGCAATGTGAGGCGATCGCTGAAGATCCCTCGGATGCTCATGCCGTTGCGCTCGGACAGACCCTTGGATGGTTGGAGCGAACCGGACAGCTGTCCGATGAGATCGGCGACGTACGGTCTTTGCTGTCGCTGCCAAATGCCCAGGTCCGTGTATCCACCGAGTTTGCTCAGCGTTTGCTAGGATTATTTGAAACAGAAATCAATCAGACAATCCCAGTGACCGGCACCGAGACATCTCCTCCAGGCGGGATTCTGCAGCGTCGCAGAAAGCTTCGCGTCAGCGGCTCAGCCAACTCTGTTGGCTCGACATCACTGGAAGTTGTAGCCAACGAAGAAGAAGCTCAGATTAGCCTCGTCTTTCAGGGGCAGGTGGTTGCACGTTGCAGCGCGGATGCCGGACCCGCAGCAATTCACGTGGAAACACTCGGACCGATCGGCGCGGTAAAACCGATTTACCTCAACCTAGCCGGCGTGCACTTGGGCGAGACTGATGTCGACTCTCAGGTGTCTACCCGATTAACAGGAGTCACGGCTCGTAGCAATTTCATTCGGCGCATTGCCCGACGACGCGCCGAGCAACCCGAGTCACGTTCCCATATACAGTCTGGCGGTCACACTCGCACAACCTCTCTTTTGCGAGAAACTTTAGATGAACGCGTCGACGAAGGCCTGGCAGAGATTCGAGCCGAGATCGCCAGCGTACGAGCGTCGATGGACGGGTTCCGTGATGTACTCGCACCGGCTGTTCGAGAAGGAGCAGTTCCCAACCTGCAAGGCCTGCGCAGTACAACGGACGGCATCGAACTTAATGTTGCTGGGCATCGTCGCCATCAACTCGGAGCAGTCGTGCCATATTCCTCCGATGCAGTAGGAGGCGACGTGCAGCTTCGCCTCCATGTCTCATTGGTGAACAACACGCTGGAGACGATCCTCGGCGGTAAGACTCTTTCCGACGAGTTTTTGATGCGTTATGCGAAAATCCTCCAGGCTCAGTTGCCGATTCCGCTGATGGTGCACTCCAGATCTCAGCGGTGGGCAATCACTACAGAAAAAAGTCGGCCGCTGGAATTACGGATGCCCGAACCAGATAAATTTCAATTCGTTATGCGGCTTAAAGCAGTTGAGATCGAAGGCCAAACCTACGAAGCACCTGCCACTGCCAAGATCAACTACAAATTAGTGAAAAACGACTTTGACGAACGAGAATTGATTCGAGATGGCGAAGTGCAGCTCGACTCAGCCTTGCCGAGCGAGGCCCGGTCGTTCTTGCACGAGAAACTCGACGCCTTCTTTGCGCCGCTCCTAAACGCCGGCGGCGTCGCAGTTCCCGATGGCGGTGTGTTGGGCGCGATGAACGGCATTGAGCCCGCGGGATACGAGATCGCCGACGACTGGATTGTTATTGGCATCGATGTTCCCCAAGAGGTCATCGACGCGATGATTCGTTTCCGCCGTGGCGAGCAAGGCCAATCGATAGATTCGAACCCCAGTCCATTAGACGGTACAGATGCTGCGACGAGCGACGATTTCGCTACCCAATAGCAAAGCACCGGCTCCGACCGAGAGCAGGATCGCTATGTCCGCGGCAGGAAAGTTTCCACTCTGCAGGATCTGGGCAGGCCGATAGTACTGCATCACTCCCAGAAATGCGAGCTGCTCAGCCGGCTCCCAGAACTGGGACAGAAAATTCAGCAGGAACGAAGCCAGCACAATCGCAAAGGCGATCGCCATCGCGCGGCCCCGTCGGTCGCTAAGCGAGGATATTAATAGAGTTATCCCGCCCACGGCCAAGTACACGCAGTAGAGGTTGGTAAGTACCACCAGGGCTCGGGAAGACTTTGGGCGCAGTTGATCGGGAATAGCGGGCGAAGTCAGGCAATGCCCCAGATATCCCATCAACAAAACCACGAGACCGGCAACTAGCCAAGCGACAACTTCGCCAAAAAAGACGGCGCGCCTAGAAACCGGCAGACCCAACAGTACGTCGATCGTGCCTCGATCGATTTCTCCGGCAGGCAATCGGGTGCAGAATATTATAGTATGTCCCCACAACAGCGCCAGCACCGTCGGATGCACCCACAGAAAAGCTTGCATAGTCTGCGGGGTAATCTTATCGCCGAGTTCTGTTCCCAACATGGCCGTCAGCATGGGGCGCACGAAGGGCAAACGTTCTATAACTTCGATTAATCCTCCCTGGATCTGTGGAATGACATAGGTCAGCAATGCGTTGACCCCCAGCAGCGCGCAGCCAAACAGTAAAGTCATGAGCCAGACTTCGTACCACGTCTTGAGCAGTAGCCCTCGCATCATGGTAGATCACCCGGGGATTGGTAGTATTTGTGAAATAGACTTCCCAGGTCAGGTGCGCCGACTGTGATATCCGCGAGTGGTTGCCCTGCGGCCCATTGCACTAGTGGGGGCGTAGGCCCATCGAGCTCGCAATGGCATCGACTGCCATAGCGGATGACAAGCCGCAGGTAGCTCGGCAATTCAACCCGTTCGGCTGTGTCCTCGTCTGAATAAACTAGCTCCACGGCTCGTAGTGCACGGCTGCGTAGGGTCTCCAACCTTTCGTCGGCAACAATCTGGCCTTCCCGCACGATGGCAACGCGGTCGCATAAGCTTTCGACCTCACTAAGCGTATGGCTGGAGAAGAACACGGTGTGTCCCTCCGCCGCCAACTCACGTATCGCGCAGGTCAGTTCTTCTTGCATGAGCGGATCAAGCCCAGATGTCGGCTCATCAAGAATGAGCACCTTCGGCTTATGGGCAAGTGCCAGAATGATGCCCAATTTTTGCCGCATACCGCGTGACATCTTTTGAACACGGACATCCATCTCCAGACGAAACCGCTCGGCCAGCTCGTAGCCTCTCTCGCGTAAATCGACGCCGCGGATTTCTCCAAATATATGCAAAGCCTTACTTGCAGTAAGCCAGGGATATAGTCGCAAGTCACCCGGCAGATACCCAACATCGCGCTTCGCCAGAGCACTCTGCCGCCAGCAATCGAGGCCGAAAAGACTCGCCCGCCCGCAATTTGGCTGCAGAAATCCTAGCAGCAAACGAATGGTAGTGGTCTTCCCTGCCCCGTTGGGTCCTAGGAACCCAAAAATCTCGCCAGCGCCAACGTCCAGATTGATCGCGTCAACACCGACCCGCCGACCGTAGTGTCGCGACAGATTCTCAGTACAGATGATACTCATCGAGATGCTCTGACTCGTGTTTGCGAATGATCGACTACACGTTGAACAAGAAGTGACAAACGTCACTATCTTGCATGACGTAGCCCTTTCCTTCGACTCGGATTTTGCCCGCTTCGCGGAGGGCCTTCTCGCTGCCAAATTGATCAAGTTCGTCGACTGAATATGTCTCGCAACGAATGAAGCCGCGTTCGAAATCAGTGTGAATGACTCCGGCCGCTTGCGGGGCAGTTGCTCCATTAGGTATCGTCCAGGCGCGAATTTCTTTTTCGCCTGCGGTGAAGAAACTTTGCAGACCGAGTAATCCGTAGGCCGCACGGGCGAGTGCAGCTAACGCTGGCTCGGGCAAGCCGAGGCTGTCGAGCATCTCTCGGAGTTCCTCTGGTTCCAATTCAGCTAGTTCTGCTTCTAATCTCGCGCAGACTGGCACAACATCGCCACCTTCGGCCTGAGCCCGCTGACGGAGACTTTGCACATGCTGGCTTTCGCCGGTGAGGTCATTCTCATCGACGTTGGCAACGTACAGAACTTTTTTTGAGGTAAGCAGCTGAAGCTCTGCTAGAGTTTGGGCTGAGCCGGCATCCTCGTAGTTGAGTCCGCGAATCGGTTGGCCAGCGGCCAGGCGTGCCTGGCATGCTTCAAGTATGCCAAGCCGATGCTTGGCTTCTTTGTCACCAGCGCGCGCCGTGCGCTGCGCCTTGTCGGTCATCGCTTCGACTGACTGTAGGTCGGCTAGCATCAGCTCGGTATCGATCGTTTCCGAATCGCGGATCGGATCGACGGCGCCGTCGACGTGTGTGACATCTGCATCTTCGAAGCATCGTACTACGTGCAAAATGGCATCGACCGTACGGATATGAGACAGAAACTGATTGCCGAGTCCCTCGCCCTCAGACGCGCCGCGGACGATCCCGGCAATGTCGACAAGTTTCAGAACTGCGGGGATAACTTTCTGTGTTTCGATGTGTCGTTCAATCCGAGCTAATCGATCGTCGGGCACCGGCACCGCACCAACGTTAGGCTCTATCGTACAGAAAGGATAGTTCTCGCTGGCGATGCCGGCTGATGTCAGCGCATTGAACAGTGTCGACTTTCCGACGTTAGGAAGACCAACGATTCCAGCTTCCATGATGGCGTACCTTTTAATCTGAGGGCGTAATCAGCGCGCGGCGAGGCCACATATCTCTACGTAGTGTCCTCATTCAACGACCGGACAATGACCCCCACAAATCGTTGGAAATCGTGCAAACTCGAACCGGGCGGGAAATGGTGGCGTACTGGGCTATATGCCAGCAACGAGCCGACGGGCCAGAATTCTAGCTCACAAAGCCGCAGATTAACAACCTCCACAAGCTCAAGGCACGGAGAAGAATTGCGGACTAACATGGCCAAAAACGCTGGGAAAGGTAATAATTAGTGACCGGCGGCGGCTGTCTCTAGTGAGACCCGACCAGCTCAAGCAGATTTCCAGCACAGAGGGTGAGAGATATGACGGTTTGTCAGAGGTTGATGGTAGTTGTCATCGCCACCGGGTTGATCCTAGCGTTTGGAGGTTCGAGCCCGCGGGCTCTTGCTGAGAGCCCAGGCCTTGGCGACCTGGACGACGCAATGCGGGCGAAGATGAACGCCAAAGGTCTGCAAGATCTCAATAAGGTGATCGATTCTCTTCAAGCCGGCCTGGACAAGGGGCTGGACCCGGAGGATACCGCGTTCGCCGAAATGATGATGTCCGATTCGTTGATGCAACGGGCCTCGGCCTTGGTAAGCGTGATCAACGCGCGTTCGATCCATGACAATCGCGTGCAGAAGATCTACCGGCTGGTGGTATCTGATCTGCGACGCGTACTGGCATTCGATGATCCTCCGGCGGAGGCGAGTTTCCTATTAGGGAAGCTAATGACCCTGCCTGGTGGTGATCCGCACGAGTCTCGACGTGCGCTCTCCGAATTTTTGGAAACATCCGAGCTCTCTCCCGACCGGCGCGCAGAAGCCCTAGTGCTCCGCGCTCGAGTGCAATCCGACGAAAATAAAGCGTTGGCCGATTTCGACGAGGCAATCGAATTGTCGCCCGACAATGGAAACTACCGTCTGGTGCGTGCTGTTTTCTTACGGAGCCGTAAGAAGCTTAGCGAAGCATTGGCCGAGGTGGATGCCGTCTTGGAAAAGAGCCCTGACGATGCCAACGCGCTGATTTTACAAGGCGAAGTTTTTCGCGAATTGGGCAAGAACGATGCGGCGCTGGAGAGCTTTGACAGAGCGACTGAACTAGCCCCGAAAACTCCGGGGCCTTATCAACACCGGGGAGAGATCTACCGCAATTTGGGCGAATACGACAAGGCGCTCGTTGAGTTCAACAAGGTACTCGAGTTCCAGCCAGACGAACCGCTTACTCTGGTGCATCGAGCTGAGGCTTATCTGCGGAGCAATCGTCTCGAAGAGGCGCTAGCCGATGTAGACCTCGTTCTGGAAAAGCAGCAAATTGTGCTGGCGCATCGTATCCGCGCCGAAGTTCTTGCGAATATGAATCGTTTGCAGGAGGCGATCGATGAAATGGAGCGCGTCTCCGCCGCCATGCCAAATCAAGTTGAATTGAAAATGCAGTTGGCGTTGTACTACCAGGTGGATAAACAACCGCGCAAGGCAATCGAAATTTACGACAAGATTCTTGAGCAACAGAGTAATAATATTCAAGCTCTCCGCAATCGGGGAGACGCGTATCTTACTCTTGGGGAGCACTCCGCAGCGATTGCCGACTTTGAGCAGGCCCTGTTGCAGATCGAGGACGACACGGCACTGTTGAACAATTTAGCTTGGGTCCTGGCCACATCTCCCGACGACAATGTGCGCGATGGAAAACGAGCGGTCGAGTTGGCCACCAAAGCGTGCGAGTTGACTGACTACAACCAGGCGCACATATTGAGCACACTAGCAGCAGCTTTTGCTGAATCAGGCGATTTTGGTACGGCAATCGAGTGGTCGAAGAAGGCAGTCGACATGGACGACTCGGAACAGTTGGAACAACTCACCAAAGAGTTAGCAAGCTATCAAGGCGGCGAGCCTTGGCGAGAGCGCCAATCAGTTGCTGAGATGGATAACCCAACCGACTCAGATTCGCCAGAGTTGGGCAACGACAAGCAGGGTCAATCTTTGGAACTTCGTGAGTAATCGGATTGCTGTGCTGCCGCCTGTCGCATTTTCGTCTGGAGCCCTAACCCACTCAACGAAGTTTTCCTATGACAAGGCTGGCATTGCACTGGCAGATCTTGCTGACAATGCTGCTCGGTGCACTGTTGGGGATCGTGCTCAACTCTTCGACGGGCAGAAGGCAGATGGATCAGCCGCGTGAGCATGCGGCTCACACGATTCAAAGAATTGGCATGTCAGCGCCAGTCGATGTTCCAGCCGGTCGTCTCTGGTCGAGTGACTCGCCGGAGCGAATACTCCTACAGATTGACGATGAGCTTCCCGAGGGCGGCTATCTTACGCGACGGATCGTCGTCGGCGAACGGACCCTAGTACGGCAGTTGGAAGATGAGGGCGAACCCTGGCCCCAAGTTCCCGCCGGAGCTAATCCCGCCGATGAAGTTCCCCGGATTGTCGTGCCGACAATCGAAATACTCGCCGGGACTGATCCAGAAGCGTATGCACTGTTTGAGGAATACGGTCGTTCACGCGCTCGATACGTAGGCGACGTTGCCAAGAAACTCGGCGATCTCTTTCTGCGAATGCTGAGAATGGTTTCCGTACCGCTGATCATCACGTCGCTGATCTCGGGCATCACGGGACTAGGTCGTGCCGATCGGCTCGGAAAGATGTTCGGTCGCACTGTGCTGTATTATCTTTCGACTAGCTTACTGGCGATCTTCGTTGGCTTAGCGCTTGTAAATATCATTCGCCCAGGCGAGAGCAACGATCCGGCAGGTGTCGCCGACATGCTCAATATCGCCGAGCACCACGAAGGCAAGAGCCTTTCCGTGGTGCTATTCGAGCAGTTGCAGAACATGATACCACCCAATCCGATCGAAGCTGTCGCGTCGGGCAAGTTTTTATCGATCATCGCTTTTAGCTTAATGTTTGGAGTCTGTACGATATGGGTGGGGGGCAAACCGGCCAAAGTGATTACCGAGCTATTCGACGCAGCATTTCACGTGATGATGCGATTGACGATGGTGATCATCGAGCTGGCGCCGATCGGTGTATTCTTCCTGATGCTCTCTGCTACTGCCACACAAGGGGCGGGCGTGTTCGGAACTCTTGGTTGGTATATGCTTACCGTGGCCTGTGCTTTAGCCGTTCACGCTATGATTGTGTTACCCGCGATACTGCACTTCGTGGCCAAGCGCAGTCCTGTGGCCTATGCCCAAGCGATGAGCCCTGCCCTGCTCACGGCTTTTAGCTCCGCTTCGAGTAACGGCACCCTGCCGCTGACGCTTACCTGTGTCGAAGAGCGGGCGCATATTAGCAATCGAGTGGGGTCATTCGTTCTACCGTTAGGTGCCACGATAAACATGGATGGTACTGCGCTCTACGAAGTCGTGGCTGTGCTATTCATCGCTCAGTTCAGCGGCATTGAGCTAGCCTTTGTCGACCAGCTGCTCGTGGCATTTACGGCGTTGCTGGCAAGTATTGGCGCAGCAGGCATCCCACACGCGGGGCTGGTGATGATGGTCATTATCTTGCAGGCAGTCGGCCTGCCCACCGAGAGCCAAGGGCTGATCATCGCGGTGGACCGTGTCCTCGACATGTGCCGCACATCCGTTAACGTGTGGAGCGATTCCTGCGGCTGTGCTGTGATTAGCCGGTTCGAGGCGAACGAAAGTCTACCATCGAACGCCTAGAGATTTGCTCGACAGCTGGTGGCAATCCGATGACTCTTGACCCAGAGCTGCTTATGGGTAGACTCGATGGACTATCGAAAAGTAGTTTTCGACAGACAATGGGCTCGTGGCGGAATAGGCAGACGCGCATGCTTGAGGGGCATGTGCCCGAAAGGGCGTGCTGGTTCGACTCCAGTCGGGCCCACTGGTGGGTTTTGCACCAAGTCGCAATCCACCGCAAGCTCCTGCAATGCGGGAGCTTTTTTCATATCTGGCTTTTCGCTTTGCGACACTGTGCGCGGCGAGTCGTACAAGTGCTGCTTTAGTTAAGTGACTGACTTGCCCACGGGTAGAACCAATTTAACTTAGGAATTATTGTGTCGAGGTCGCGACCTTTCTCTCTGCGTTAGTGCATTTCAGTTTCGACCACACCAATGCCGCCGCGGTAGTAGTTGAAACGAACGTTCGGATGATCGGCCAACAGCGACATTGGCACCGCACTGTCCGGAATCTGCTTCGCGATCATTAATGCAGAGAGACGAATCCCAAAAGGATTGTCGTGGTGCCCTGGATGCCAAATCGATACGCAGTCGGCCTTCCAGGTTTCTACAGGCCCCACTGTTGCCGCGCGAATAGGTACCTGAGGAATGTATCCGCCGCCTGACGTGCGGGCGTTTTGAATGATGGTCATCGGATGCAGATCGGTGATCCGCGTTGCCAGTTTTCGGTACTCTTCAGGCGCCGGAGGCTGATCTTTATAAAGTCCTTCGCGTTGAGGCGGATCGTTGAAAGCCCAATGTTTTACTTCGCCTTGTCCTCCTTGCATCAGAACACAACGAATGTCGTCGTAGCTCTTGGAATACGCTTCCAAATCAGTCGGAAAATGAATGTTCTCTTTAGGCATGCACAGCTCGGGACGAATTCGGTTGAAACAGAGTTCCATGTCGGCTTTGGCGAAAGAGAGTGGGTGATCCGTAGCCACCGGCTGTTCGTTTTCAATCCATTCGTCCATGCCCCAAAAATGGGCGTCTCGCAGGCTTAGCTCGAGTCCGTTCACGATTCGGGCTACCAACGGCAGTTGCTCGGTCGGGCCAATCGGCCCGCAAATACCTGTTGGATTGTCAGGTGTCGATTGCTGCCACGCCTGGATGTATTCCATCGCCTCGGCACAATAAAGCTCCTCCAACGTATCGTAGATCGTCACAACAAACCCCTCGCGCGATAGGCCCTGCAGGTCGCTGGGCGTGAGGCGAGCAGCATCTTCAAGAATCTCAGAATCGAGTGTCGTGTAGTCCCACCAGTCGGGGGCAACTTTGCTGATCGGGCGTCCCATTGCGTTTACTGGCCTCCAAATAGTTCGTGAAGAATATCGGATTTGGGAAACGGGTGTCCCCGGTGCTGGACGAAAGCCTCCGCATAGTTGACGCCAATTTCACGGCCCCGCATCGCACCATGACGCTTCATCGACTCGATGTACTCGTCCATGCCATGGTGAGATCGCAACCACTCTCGTTGCGACGCGTGGCACGCAAGCATTTCGGTTTTTCGCCCGATCACAGCAGAGCTGTCCACGCACGTCGTCGGTTGTACAGGCTCCCCAGTGTAAGGATCATCTCCCTCAATGGGGTCGCAATAGTAGAGCCAAGGGATGGTCGATCCTGCTGCGAGTGGCAACGTGGATGCATTCGGCATTGGATAGCTGAAAGCCGCACTACGTGCTAACTGGTGCACCTGTTCGTGGTCCAACATGTAGTCGTGCCGTGGATGCGTGAACACTAGTGTCGGGGCCACTTCTCGAAACAGATCAATCGCTTTGCGGTTGGCAGATTTATCGAAAATGACATTTACATCTCGTTCATCCAAGCAGTGATAGGTCGCACCGATGCATTCTGCTGCGGCTACTGCTTCGCCACGACGTATTTCTGCAATCTCTTCGGGCGGCAATTCCGCGGAACCGCAGTCACCAGCCGTGGCAGTAGCAATATGCACTTGCCAGCCAAGATCATGCAGTCGAATTAATGTGCCTGCGCAGAGGATCTCAGCATCATCGGGATGGGCCAGGAAGGCCAAGACTGTTCGTTCTTTAGTCACCATCTCTCACCGATAAATTTCAAAGATTCTATTGTAGGGCGATTGTGACGCTCTACAATTTTCTCGTCACACACCGAGCCGATCGGCGGACGGGCTGCTTGATCGAGAACAAGTTCGCCATTGCCCGCTTGCAGACCCGCTCGACTTCACCGACTAAATCATTCGACTCCTAGTCTGATCAGAGACTCATTTACAACTCTAAACTCAGCCAGTCAAACTTCATTCATGCTCTCTTCTATCGCTTTTACCACTTGTTCTAACTCTGTGTCGCCATGGGTCGCACCGACATACCAGCGACCAGCGGTTAGATTGTAGATGCCATGTCCCAGCATACTTTCTCGAAATCGTTTTCCGGCATCACGGTCAGCCAGCATAACATCTCGGTAGCTTTTCGGAGCGTCACTAATACCAAAATGAACATGGAATGCCGTGCCAGTGCCGGAGGTGACTAGTACCTTGCCATTATCTTTGGCCGCCTTCTCGATCGATTCACGGATTGCGTAGCCATGAGCATGCATCCGATCATAGATGCCAGGCTCTGATAGGATGTTGATTGTAGCGATCGACGCGGCAACCGAAATGGGATTGCCGTTATACGTACCGAAATGGCTGGTTCGGCCATCAAGCAGTGTATCGAATACCTCTTTGCGCCCCGCGACGGCTGAGATCGAGAATCCCCCAGCCATTGCTTTGGCATACACGGATAGATCCGGCTCGATATCGAGATATTCGCGCGCACCTCCCAAAGCTACACGAAAACCGGTGATGACTTCGTCAAAGACACAGAGCGAGCCGTTATCATGACACAGCTTGATCATTCCTTCCAGGAAGCCCGGTTCGGGCATGCAGGAACCGCCATTGACCAGAATCGGTTCTCCGATGACTGCGGCGATCTGACCCTGATGCTGCCCAAACACTTTCTTGAGCGCGTCCAGGTCGTTCCACGGGCAGGTGATCGTTAGAGAATACTCCGCATCCGGTTGTCCCCCACAATCGGGGATGGTCTTCCCGAACTGTTCCGAAGTGGGGTGGTTGCTCACAAGAACATTATTCTGCCAGCCATGGTAGTGTCCTTCGAACTTGATGATTTTTTCTCGCCCTGTGTAGGCGCGAACCAAGCGTAGGGAGGCTTGTACCGCTTCGCTTCCTGTATTCGAAATGATGATTCGTTCGGCTCCTGGGATAACGCTGATCATCTTCTCAGCCAGTTCGATCTCCCCGCGATGTTGCGTGCCGTAGGTGTAACCTTGGGCCAATTGATCCGTTACGGCTTTTGTAAGCGTTGGATGATTGTTGCCGACGATCAGCGGTCCCCATGCCAGGCCGTAGTCAAGCAATTGGTTCCCGTCGGCATCATAGAAGTACGGCCCTTCAGCACGCTCAACATACATTGGTGGTGAGGTGACATTCGTACGGAAGGATGTCGAGACGCCGGTCGCAAGCGATTGGCAAGCGCGGTCATAAAGCCTCTTGGATTGATCCACTTTCAGCACTGTGTCACCTCCTCTTGAGAACCGATTTGGCGAGTTGGCCAAACCAGATGAGTTTCATGTGTTCACTGCGAATCGCCACCTCGCATCGGCAGGTCGTGTCGCGAGAGTATCTCACGGACCTTCGGCAGCAAGCTTGGATCCAACGGGGCGGCAGGAGCAACAGGCCGACGAGTACAGAGGCCTAACAATTCTAAAGCCGCTTTCTGCGTAGCCAAGAACGAGCTGTCATTCATCTCGCCAGTCACTTCATAAATCTTGAACAGATCCATTCCCTTTCGCTGCAACTGGTGAGCTGTTGCCACATCTCCCTCTTGGCCGGCCTCAAAGAGTTGCACGATAAGTCGTGGCGCAATCACTGGCAATGCGGCAACCGTTCCGGCAGAGCCGAACAAGAACGCCGAGGCCATCGCCGTATCGTCGCCCTGGAATACCACGAAATCATCTCGATCCCTAAACGCAGTCAGCAACGCCTGGTGAAGGGCAAAATCGCACCCGGCATCCTTGATGCCGATGATATTCTCGTGCCGGGACAACGAGTCAACTATCTCGACACTCAAGCGTATCCCACTGTTGTGCGAATTATGATAGATCACCAATGGAAGAGGCGACGCGAAAGCAGCGCGTTCGAAAAATCGATAGATATCCTCAAGCGAATAGCGGAAGTAATAAGGCGCTATCATGAAAGCGCCGTCGGCTCCGGCCTCTGCGACTAACTGAGCGTTCGCTTCAACTTCTTTTATGCAACAACTGGAAATACAACCAAGAACAGGAACCCGTCCTTCGACCTCGTCAACGATGGTGTGGAGCGTCAGACGGCGTTCTTCCCGGGTTAATGCAGTGAACTCGCCCCCGGACCCGAGTGCCCAGATGCCATGCACGCCCCCATCAAGCAGGTAAATGACTAGCCGACGAAGTGCCGTGCAGTCGATTTCGTTATCTTCAGTTACCGGTGTGGGAATCGCAGGAAACACGCCGCGGAAGCGATCAAGCAGTTGTTTCGCCTTTGGCTTCTTTTCGGAAACAGAACTCATGAT